>Ga0310695_10000990_pt1 | contig 69572 bp, 58 predicted proteins | sample RumenRJG_04DNA_FD_203882 | JGI IMG/M metagenome (GOLD analysis project Ga0310695, IMG submission 203882) | Bovine rumen microbial communities from Lethbridge, Alberta, Canada - RJG_04 (v2) (version 2) | ecosystem: Host-associated > Mammals > Digestive system > Stomach > Rumen | place: Canada... | reverse complement strand
ACATTATATCAATAAAGGGAGGTCAATGCTCATTTATTTTTGGACTCCCGATAAATCAAGGTTTTAGAACTAAAAACGGGTAGTAAATTTGACACTACCATTGATAAAAGGGAGGACGAGAAGATGAGTTCAGCGTTAGAGGGAGTAAAGCCCATGCCGGGTTTTAAGCTGGAACTGGATTTTAGGAATGGCAGCTCCACTGTGGTGGATATGTCCCAGAGGATTAAGACTATGGGATTCTCCGCTTTTTCACCGGAGCAGACCTTTTCCACGGCGAGAGCCTTGGGTGACCGGATCGTGTGGACCGAGAGGGGCCGCATATTCGGGATCTATTGTGACGAATTACTCGATACTAAGATAGTATAAAGTCAACTACACACAAAAAACATGACAGGGGGACGGTCCTTTTGTCATGAAATGGGGTTTTCTCCCATTTTATGACAAAAGGACCGTCCCCCTGTCATGTTTATGACAAAAGGACCGTCCCCCTGTCAGGTTCATTTGAATAAACATACATGGCGGGAAGCTCATTTTTATGATAGAATGAAGAAGATACCGGAGGACAGGAGAGGAGTACCTGGACGAAAGGGAATATCAAAGAGAATCAATTTAGGAATATGCAGAAAGTGTAGCATATAGAAAAAAGTACAGCAAAGAAAGAGAGGTTCTGTGTATGAAGATTACAAGTTTTAACCCATCCATCGTCACCAAGGATATTGAAGGGGTCGTCAAAGTATTTGAGGCCCTGGGCTTCGAAAAAAAGCATAATCCCACTGGTACGTCAGCTGCTGGAAATGAGTATGTCAGTTATCGAATGGTTGATGGGAACGGCTTTCATGTGGATGTTTCCACAAGTACTGCACCAAGGGATACGGATCTGACTACCATTCGTATGAATGTGGACAACTTCGACGAAGCCTACGATTTTCTGATCGCACATGGTTTCGAGGATAAGAATAATAGTTCTGTGACGGATACCGGATCAGCGAAGGCCTGCATATTGTATGCGCCATCCGGCTTCAGTATCAACCTGATCCAGCATATCAAATAATAAGATTGACAGGGGGACATACCTGACAGAAGGTACGTCCCCCTGTCAGGTTCGGGTCTGTTAATTTGGACGGTATGCGAGTATAATGTTTAAAGTGGACAAAAGGATTTGAAAAAAGTCGCGAAAGGAATTCCGGGGAGGTAGTATGGTTTTATATTTTTCAGCAACAGGTAATACGGAGTATGTGGCAAAGAAGATTGCAAAGCTCACAGGGGATGATTCCCTTGATCTTTTAAATAGGATCAGGGAGAAGGACTATTCCCCCATCCATTCGGATAAGCCCTTTGTAATTTGCTCCCCTATATATGTGTGTGAGATGCCCAGGTTTTTTGCGGCATTTATCAAGAAGCTGGCCCTTGAGGGCGACAGGAGGGTATACTTTATCACCACCAGCGGAGGTTACGCCGGTGTTGCCGGAGGTATAGCAAAAAGGATCGCAAAGAAAAAGGGTATGATCTTCATGGGGCATAAGGATATACAGATGGCACCAAACTACCCTGTCAGCAAGAGATACAAGCTCTTATCCCCGGAGGAGACCATAGAAAGGCTTCGTGTTGCCACAAAAGAGATATCCCCGGTGGCTGCCCGCATTAAAGGCGGGGTCCCCATCAGGGACCGCCACGTATTCTTATTTGAGCATCTTATTATCCGGCCCTTCAACCCGGTCTGGGTCAAGGTTAAGCAGCCCACCAAATTTTTCTCTGTCACCGATGACTGCATAGGATGCGGCAAATGCGCCAAGCGCTGCCCCTTAGGCAGGATTACCATGGTAGACAGGAGGCCTCATTGGGAGGGGACCTGTGCCCATTGTATGGCCTGTATAGCCAACTGCCCGGTGGAGGCCATAGAATATGCCCACGTCAAAAAAGGCGTGGAGAAATACAGGATCGGCAAATATCTTAAGAAAAAACAACAGGAGGAGTCATGAAAGAATTATCTGTAACTATGGCCCTTGTTGATTTCGTGCCGGTTATTTTGTTTGGTGCTGCGGGTATAATCCTGCTGCAGGATTTATATAACAAAATGAGTAAGGGAGTCTTTGCGGTATTTTCAACGGGAACTCTCATAACAATTATTGCAGGTTTTGGCAAAGCCCTATATAAACTCTTATACGGAGCAGGCATCTGTGATTTCGGGTTACTCTCTAATATGCAGCTTCCCCTTCAGGGGCTGGGATTTCTTATGGCCGGGGTCGGTGCATTTGCCATGCTCCACTTCAGAAAGAAGGCAGCCGGAGTTTTTGCTGCTGCACCTCCTGTTCTTTCCGGAACATGGTTATTTGTAGCCTGCATACTCATTGGACTTTGTATCTTATACTATGCACTGAGCGTATTGGCGGTAAAGCTAAAAAAACCCATTCTGGTCCTGTTATTTGTATTATCGTTGGCTGCCTCCCTTGCCATGGGGTATCTTTCAACCAGGGATTTTACCTTCGCAGGTATCAACTGGATCACCCAATGCGTGAATATAGCAGCGCAGGGACTGCTGCTCATCGGAGTGCTTCGGCTTAGAAAAGCGGGACTGGCCGATCTTGTGCTGGAGACCGGAAAATGATTATTAGGAGGTATGACATGAAGGTTGTTTTGGCAGGCGCTTACGGTAATCTTGGCGCCGATATTTTCAGAGAGCTGCTTAAAGGCGGCCACGAAGTGGTGGCTCTTGACATGATGCAAAGGGATCTTGGGTTTGAAGGCAATTACTCATTTACCAAGATTGACGTTACAGACCCTGAAACCCTAAAGGGGACCTGCGACGGGGCAGATATCGTGATCACAACTGTAGGCCTGACAAAGGGTTCCGCGACGGTCACCAACTATGAGATTGACTATCAGGGCAATCTTAATCTTTTAAATGAGGCCAAGTCAGCCGGCGTAAAGCATTTCGTATATGTTTCAGTAATTAAGGCGGATATGGCCCCTGACGTACCCATGGTCCATTCCAAATATCTGTTTGAGGGTCAGCTTAAAAAGAGCGGGCTAACATATGTAATCCTGCGGCCCACCGGTTATTTTTACGATATCATCAAGGTTTTCCGTCCCATGATAGAGAAGGGGGAAGTATCCCTTCTGGGGAAAAAGCCTGTCTATGCCAATGTCATTTCCACAGAGGATTTTGCGGAATTTATCGTAGGGCATATGCTGGATGAAAACCAAAGCTATGAGATAGGAGGGAAAGAGACCTACTCATACGAAGAGATAGCTAACATGTGCTTCGCGGCAGCAGGCAAAAAGCCTGTGATAAAGCGTGCTCCCGTATGGCTTTTTAGTGTACTTGCATTTGTAAACAAGCTAAAGAAGAACGGAAAAGAGCCCCTTATCCGTTTTTCGAAATTTACCCTGTCCAATGATATGGTGGGGTCCACCGCCTACGGCAACATGAGCTTTGCCCAATATATCAAAGACAGCTTCAAGTAAGACCGGGGGGTGCAGTATGAGACTGGTTGAACTGGAGAAGGAGCTGCTGGGCAGATTCCTTAAAGGGACTGAATATGAAGAAGTAACAGAGGCAAGATATCGGAGTTTTTCTTACCCTAGGCTTGTTAAAATCATGAGATTCAGGACAAGGCTTTACGCTGTTTCGGGATTCGGACATGTTTTTTCCATGCGGACCAAGGGCCCCTTTGGCATGGAGCTTCTTACACTGTCATTTACACCGGGAGAAGGTAAAGAGGTGCCCTACCTCCTTATAGACATGATGAAAGTGGGGAAAAAGCGGACTGTTTTCGTGGAATATTATGACCGGACAGCCAAAGGGACGGACCCCAAGTGGTCTAAGGAGGTAAAAGAGAAATACGATTTCCTCACAGACTATCATGAAAAGCCCCATTGGTATGTAGGAGAGCGCACACCCTATTCCCTGATAAAGGGGGGCACTTCCGAAGATGACGGAGAGTTTACGGCCATGGTCAGGGATTCGGTCAGGGCCTACAAAAAAGAGTGTGACGGGGCAAGCAAAGACCCCGCAAACCTTCCGGGTCTTAAGGCCTTTCGCCGCCGTATGATAGAGGAGGGGAACCCCTCATCTTCCGTGCTTGAGAAGGTCTTTGGTAAAGAGGGGGCTAAAGCCTTCTTTGTAAACTGCGTAATGTCTGATTAAAAGGATAGTAAAATATTCGCGAAAGGAACTCATAGGGAACATGACAGGGGGACGGTCCTTTTGTCATAAAATGGGAGAAAACCCCATTTTATGACAAAAGGACCGTCCCCCTGTCATGTTCCCCCTTGAAAAATTTCGCCAAAATAAGCATAATGAAATAAATAAGAAAGTATAAACGGGGAGGTTTTTTATAATGGCAGCACCAAAAGACGTGGGGCGGATAGTGATCATCAGTGCCACGGATACATTTTTGGCAAAGAGTCTTATTATGAAACTGGAGAGTTCCGGGATCCGGGCGGTTTTTGCCCACGCGGACATTAAGGAGATCGAACTTGTTTCTCCCGACATGGAGCTGGCAGTTCTCTTTTTGGGTGAAGAGCTGGAAGATATTCCCGAAACTATGGTATATCTTAAAGATTTGGTCATGGATAATGATAAAGGTCTCATATTGATCGGAGACGAGTCTCAGTATGAGGAAGTAAAGAAGACCATTCCGGAACAGGCTGTAACCGAGTGGGTTAAGAGACCCTTAGACATTGATAAGCTGATCAAACGAATAAGCACGTATATTGAGGAGAACACAGGAGAGAAGCGCAAAAAGACCATTCTTATCGTTGACGATGATATTACCTACATGCGGACGGTTTTTGAATGGCTTAAGAACAGCTATCACGTAGGCATGGCATCCTCCGGAGTACAGGCCATAAGCTACCTGGCCAAGAATAAGGCGGACCTGGTGCTTCTGGATTACGAGATGCCCATTGCAAACGGCCCTCAGGTGCTTTCCATGTTAAAGAGCGATTCCGAAACGGACAGTATTCCCGTTATGTTTCTTACGGGACACGGGGACAAGGAAAGCGTTCTTTCGGTGGTGGGATTAAAGCCGGCGGATTATCTGCTCAAGACCATCGACAAGGATACACTTCTTGAAAAGCTTGCTGCATTTTTCAAGTCAAGGCAGTATAAATAAGCCATTTTTTTACAGGTAGGGAGAACTTTTACGGGGGAATTACCGTGAAAAAGAAACGAATCAGTATTACAGCAAAAGCGATCATAATTCTGACCGTGTTTCTGATACTTGTCTATGTGATCTTCGGAAGAAACATCATTAACAAGGCCAGGGATACGATTAAAGGCAATATCCAGGCCAGAATGCTGGATACTGCCAAGATAGTTGCGTCGGATATTGACGGTGATGCACTTAAAAAGATAACAGCAGAGGATAGAGAGAATCCTTACTACAGGAACATCAGGAATAAACTGTTGTCACTTAAAGATAATACAGAGCTGCAGGATATTTATATCCTTCTTGACAAGGGGGATTATAAATATGTTTTCTGCATTGATTCTAATTTGGATACCCCGGCTGAATTCGGGGAGGCGACTGTGACTACGGAGGCCTTAATCCGTGCGGCGAAAGGTACTCCGTCGGTAGATGAGGAACCCTACGAGGACAGATGGGGGCGGTTTTACAGTGCGTATGCCCCTGTTCACAGCACCGGGGGAGAGATCGCAGGAATCGTGGGAGTGGATTTTAATGAGGAATGGTATGAGTCCCAGATAGGGGAATTCATTTATTCCATAACGTGTAACGGTATCTTCGCTCTTGTCATCGGAGTCCTGCTGGCGTTTATAGTCTCCAGCTATTCCATAAGCCGTCTGAGGGAGGCCAACAAAGAACTGGTCATTCTCGGAGACGACATCGAGGAGCTGGCATCACATCTCAATGTTTTAAACAATACGGAAAATACTCTTCTTTTAGATCGGGAAGACCTTAATTCAAATGATTCCAAGGATGAGGTTGGCAGATTAACTGACCGAATCCATAACATGAGAAATGAGATAGAGCTGTATGTTAATCATATGCATGCCGAGTCCATCAGTATGATAAATGCACTGGCAAGGGACTACAGAAGCGTTTATTATGTTAATCTGGATGAAGATGACGGCATATGTTACCGTTCTCACGAACTCATCGGTTCCCAAAAGAGCCTTAAGGAAGGGGAGCATTTTCCATATATTAAAACCTTCAGGAATTATGCAGATCTGTATGTGGACGATGATTACAAAGAAAAGTTTATGAATTTTATCGAGCCGGAGCAGGTGAAGGAGGGATTAAAGGAGAATCCCGTTATTGCCATGCTCTATATCGCTCATCATAACGGCAAGGCAACGTATGAAAAATTAAAATATGCCGATTCCAGAAGCCGTGACAGCAAAGGCGACGATATTCATTCAGTCAGTGTGGGTATAGTGGATGTAACCGAGGAAACAAGGGCTACATTGAATCAAAACCAGGCTTTATCCGATGCATTGGCTGTGGCTGAGGAGGCCAGCAAGGCCAAGACCTCTTTCCTGTCAAATATGAGCCATGAGATCAGAACTCCCATGAACGCCATAATAAGTATAGGAAGCATAGCCTTAACCGACCCGGATATCTCAGATAAAACCAGGGATTATCTATCTAAGATTAATGTCAGCGCCAAGCATTTGCTTAAGATAATAAATGATATATTGGATATGTCCAGGATAGAAGCCGGACGAATGACCATAAAGAGTGAGAGATTCTCCATGACAGATCTCATCGAGCAGATCAATGCCATTGTGGAGAGCCAGTGTAACGATCGGGGATTAATATATGTTAATACATTAGACCCGGGGCTTAAAGGGAACTTTATCGGGGATCCTATTAAGCTCAAACAGGTGCTTATTAACATCCTTGGAAATGCTGTAAAGTATACGGAACCTCACGGCACTGTTACATTGAAGGTTGAAAAAATAGTCACCTTCAACAATAAGACAACCATGAAGTTTATCATAAGCGATACGGGAGTGGGAATGGATCCGGAGTTTATTCCCAAGGTCTTTGAAGCCTTCTCCCAGGAGGATGTTTCCGCCACCAGCAAGAATAACAGTACCGGTCTTGGTATGGCTATTACCAAGAACATCGTGGAAATGATGAACGGAGAGATTACTGTAGAAAGCACGAAGAATGTTGGCTCTACATTTACTGTGACCCTGACCTTTATGGAAGCCGAAGATGAGAAGAAGAAATCGGATTCCATTAACACCTCCGAGATTTCCGCACTTATGGTGAGTGATAATGCGGTTTCCAACTCCTATGTCAGCATTGAACTTGGAAACGTGGGAATAACCGTGGATACGGCTGTAGACGGAGCAGAAGCTGCAGAGAAGGTTCGCCTCCGGGAAGCAAGAAATGACAAATATGATGTGGTTATCGTTGACCGGGAAATGATAAAAGATGATTACATGAGCGTAATTACAGGGATTCGTAATGTATCGTCATACGAAAAGCTTGTTTTTGCTTTGATAGCTTATCAATTCTCGGATATTGCGGACAAGGTTAGGGAAGCCGGGGTTAATGTTCTGGTTTCAAAGCCCATTACAGCCCAGGATTTTATGGATAAATTCCAGGCAGCCCTTAATTCCAAAATGGCGGTAAGCAGGGTGGTAGACCTGAATGGACGGCATATACTCCTGGCTGAGGATAAGGAGATCAATTCCGAGATCATGACCATGGTCCTTCAAATGAAGGATATGGTGGTTGATGTGGCCGCCAACGGTAAGATTGCGGTAGATATGTATTCCGAAAAAGAGGAAGGCTACTACGATGCTATCCTCATGGATATGCGGATGCCCGAGATGGACGGTATTACCGCTACGGGTATTATAAGAAAGATGGGAAGAGCCGATTCTGCATCTATTCCCATTATTGCCCTTACTGCCAATGCCTTTGACGAGGATGTGGAGAGAAGCCTTCAGGCGGGACTTAACGCCCATCTTTCCAAGCCGGTGGAGCCGGATGTGCTCTTTGGTACACTGAGGCGGTTGATAAAAGAGTAATTTGCCCTTGCGTTATGATAAAAGGTGTGTTAGAATACACAGGTGTTTGAAAAATCGTAGTTTTATCGGAGAGAGAGGTTTAATTTTCTGTGAGTGCTATAAGAATCATACTTACGGTTTTACTTATAATTGATTGTATCGCTGTTACAGTGGTTGTTTTGATGCAGGAAGGCAAGCAGGTAGGACTTGGAGCCATGGCCGGAGGTGCAGGCGAATCCTCCTATTGGAGTAAGAATAAGAGCAGGTCCCTGGAAGGTAAGCTGGTGACTTTGACGAGAGTTCTCGTTGTACTCTTCTTTGTATTTTCCATACTGCTTAATTTGAAAGTATTTTAAGAGGCTTAAGGTATCCTGCATAAGGGTACCTTTTATTTTTGAGCTCTTGGGGACGGAGTCAATGGCTCATTTTTAATTATGGATAAGAAGAAGTTTGAAGAGAGAAAGAAAACTATATATGACTTTATATGTGATCCGGCGTATGTGCCCATGAGGGTGAAGGACATGGCGGCGGTATTGCAGGTGGCTAAGGATCAGCGTGATGACCTTAAGATGGTCCTTGATGAGCTGGTAACTGAGGGAAAGATAGAAGTTAACGGTCACGGCAGGTACAAGAAGGCTGAATTCCTTGCCAAAGAGGGCAAGTTCGAGGCCACCACCAGGGGCTTTGGCTTTATCATTGTGGAAGGCATGGAAGAGGATATCTACGTATCCCCTAAGGATAAAGGATCTGCCATGCACGGGGATACAGTAGCCTTTGAGTTAAAGAGGAATTCCCGCGGCAAGAGGCGTGAAGGCCGGATTACCGGGATTCTATCCCGTAATACATCTGAACTTGTGGGGACATTTGAAAAGGCGGGAAGTTTCGGATTCGTCATCCCAGATAATCCCAGGTATCAGAGTGACATATTTGTGGCGAAAGACCACATAAATGAGGCTGAGACCGGAGACAAGGTGGTTGTCTGCATTACCGATTACGGAGACGAGAGAAGGAATCCTGAAGGCTTCATTTCCGAAGTTATCGGGGCTGCTGATGAGGCGGGCACGGATGTGCTTTCTATTATCAAGGGATTTGGTTTACCCTTCGATTTTCCCGATAAGGTCCTAGAGCAGGCCGCTACCGTGGCCAAGCCCGTTTCGGAAGCTGACATGGCGGGGAGGAGGGACCTTAGGTCTCTTCGCACAGTGACCATAGACGGAGAGGATGCCAAGGATCTAGATGACGCGGTGACCATCTCCAAGACAGAAGAGGGGAACTTCCTCTTAGGAGTGCATATCGCCGATGTTACAAATTATGTACAGGAAAGCAGCGCTCTTGATAAAGAAGCCCTTTCCCGGGGAACCAGTGTTTATCTGGTGGATCGTGTCATCCCCATGCTGCCAAAGGAGCTTTCCAACGGCATATGTTCCCTGAATCAGGGGGAGGACCGGCTTACCTTAAGCTGTCTCATGACCATAGACCCAAAGGGGGCTATAATAGATCATGAGATCTGCGAGAGTGTGATAAATGTGGATGCCCGTATGACTTACACTTCCGTTAATAAGATTATTACTGAGGAAGATAGGGAAGAGTGCGAGAAGTACGCTGACTTCGTGGATGATTTTAAGCTTATGAAGGAGCTCTCTGAAATCCTGCGGAACCGCAGGTTTAAGAGGGGGGCCATTGATTTTGATATTCCTGAATCCAAGATTTTGCTGGATGACCAGGGTAAACCCTTAGAGATTAAGCCATATGATAGGAATGCAGCCACTAAGCTGATTGAGGATTTTATGCTGGCGGCCAATGAAACCGTGGCAGAAGACTATTTCTGGCAGGAGATGCCCTTTGTATACAGAACCCATGATAATCCTGATTCCGAGAAGATCAGGAGTCTGGCCATTTTCATTAACAACTTCGGCTATTCACTGAAATCTTCTCAGGAAGAGGTTCATCCAAAGGAGATACAAAAGCTCCTAACCAAGATCGCCGGGACCCCGGCAGAGGCCCTTATATCCAGGCTGACCTTGCGGTCCTTGAAGCAGGCCAGATATACCACGGACTGTTCCGGACATTTCGGACTGGCGGCCAAGTATTACTGCCATTTTACATCTCCCATCAGGAGGTATCCGGACCTGCAGATCCACCGTATCATAAAGGATTGCCTGCGGGGCCGCATGGATGATAGGAAGATCCGTCATTATAATTCCATCCTGCCGGAGGTTGCCAAGTCCTCCAGTGAGCTGGAGAGAAGGGCGGAAGAAGCCGAGAGGGAGACAGACAAGCTAAAGAAGGCGGAGTACATGCTTTCATTTATAGGGGAAGAGTTTGAAGGAGTCATTTCCGGCATGAATTCTTACGGGATGTACGTGGAACTGCCCAACACGGTGGAAGGCATGGTAAATGTTTCATCCATGAAGGATGATTATTATTCTTATAACGAGAGATCTTTTGAACTTATCGGCGAGCATAAGAATAAGCACTATAAGCTGGGCCAGACCGTGAAGATAAAGGTGGTCGGTGCCGATATATTGCGTAGAACAGTTGACTTTGAATTAGTTGATAAGTGACGTAGAATGCAGAACATAATAATCTTGATAATTGAGGTTTAGTTATGGGTAAGGAAAGTATTAAGCTGGTTGCTAACAATAAAAAAGCATATCATGACTACTTCATAGAGGAAAAGTATGAGGCGGGGATCGTGCTCCACGGCACTGAGGTGAAGTCTATCCGTATGGGCAAATGCTCCATAAAGGAGTCCTTTATCAGTATCGACAAAGGGGAGCTTATAATCTACGGGCTTCATATCAGCCCTTACGAGAAGGGGAACATTTTCAACAAAGACCCCTTACGGCCCAAGAAACTCCTGGTTCATAAGGCTGAGATAGGGAAACTGGCGGGAAAGATCGCCCAGCAGGGCTATACCCTGGTTCCTCTGCAGGTGTATTTTAAGGGCAGCCTGGTGAAGGTGGAATTCGGCCTGGCTAAGGGTAAGAAGCTCTACGACAAGAGGCAGGATATCGCCAAGAAAGACCAGCGAAGAGAGGCTGAGAGAGATTTCAAGGTGCGAAATCTGTAGGAATATGGTATACTAAAGAATGAAGAAACACGTAATCGTGTTTCTTTGATTAAACCGTATGGGGTAGTACTGGTTTCGACAGGGACTTGGAAGTTGGAGAAGCTATCCGCAGGCGATGCGTCAAATCGCAAACCTAAATATAAACGCAGACGAAAAGTACGCGTTAGCAGCCTAATTGCTGCTTGTCGGACCTGATGCACCGACACATCGGGACCCCGGCATCGACTTATGTCGGAAACGATATACGCAAAGCTTTGAGCGTATAGGCGTAATATGAAGCTACTAAAGCCTGCAGGGTGTCAGCTCTCGTCAGGCGGAGGGAATGATAAATAACTGACTATGATAGTAGAAGTACAAGGGAAAGGTCTTTGGACACGGGTTCAAATCCCGTCTACTCCATCCAAAACATTTTTTAGGGAAAAGCTTTAGTATCAAGGGATACAGAGCTTTTTTCTTTTTCTCTGAAGGGGATTATTTTGAGGTACCCTGAGGTACCCCTTTCATCTTGAGGTTTTATGCGGTTTTCTGCATTAAATGAATTAAGGAAAGATAATGGATGCTTATAATTTGAGTATCATTCAGTTTTCGAATGATGGTATTTACATTTTAGGGTTATTACGCTATAATAATGTCAGAAGTAACAAATAAATATCAAAAATAGGTAGGAAAACGTTAATAATGACACGAACGATTGCAAAATCCATGTCGGGAATATTAGAGGATTTGGAATTAAATAATAAAACTTATGTCACACTTAAGGAGTTGGCTGAGCTTGCAAAGAAGCATAATATCGCCACAGAACCGGCTATGATTGCCTTAAGGTTAAAGCAAACCGGATGGTTGTTGCCAACATTGCAGCGTGGCGTGTGGGAGTTCGCATCTGCTTCTATGGCCGGACCATTTTCCAAAAATGATCCGTTGAGAGATATTAAAGCCTTTCAGTTGTCGAATCCGAAATTGGAGAATTATGTGTGCCTTCAGACTGCAGCATGGACAATGGGACTTGCTGATAGGGTGCCATCATGTAAGGAACTGGCGTTTCCACAGATTCCAAGAAAGCGCATTCCGGAGGTTATCACGGTGTATAAATACAGGCCAACAATAAGTGTGCGAGAAATACGGGGTGTACACTGCCTCGCGCCGGAAAGCATTTTGGTGCATATAGCAACAAAACCGGATGCAATACAGGCTTGGGGAAGTGTGATGGAATGGCTTCCGGATGTTGTATATGAGTGTGAAATAGATAATCTGCTTTTGGAAATATCGGACAGGACAGATTCTGTTAAGCGAAGAACCGGTTATTTAATACAAGGGATGTATCCCGTTGCGGCAGATGCTATTTATAACAATATTTCAAAGCCTGCTTCAAAAATTAGATTTGGCGCAAGAAAGCAGTCGATAAGAAATGATGAGAAATGGAAGATTGCTGATACAGAGCTTCCCTTTTCACCAAAGGAATTGGAGAAAGTAAAATGATGAGATTTGATAATGATAACCTTACAGAAGGTTATATAGCGAGGCATACGCCTACCGGGAGCGGGGCTCCGGGACGAGAAGCGGCGATAATAGATATTGCTCAGGATTTTCTTCTTTCCTATTTGGAGGATTGCGGGGAAATGGGGCATGTGTGCTTGAAAGGCGGTACGGCAATAAGGAAATTTTACGCAGGGAAAGAAGGGAGATTTTCTCTGGATCTTGATTTTTCAATTGATGATCAATATACCGATGTAGACCAGAGAACGCTGGATTTTGTCAGTAATATAGATGGTCTGAAAATTGGACCGTTTACGTATTCTGTAAGTGAACGAAGGAACAAGTGGTACATTGGTCTTTCCAGTCCATTCAATGATGGCGATATATTCAAAACAAAACTCGATTTTGCACCATATCCATGGCTTGAACCTACTACCAGATCTATAGTAGAGTTACCGATTCATAAACAATATGGTTTTGAACTTCCGAGAATTCACACGGTCAGTTTAGAAGAGAACATGGCAGAAAAGATAGCTCGCCTTAACAGAACCAGTACGGCAAGGGATTTGTACGATTTGAATTGGTTACTTGAAACAAAATATATTGCAAACACTATTGATAAGATGCTTTTAAAAAGACTAGTGGTATTGAAGATATGGGTTGATTCATTTGGGATGCATTATGGGAGTGTTTTCTGGCGTCCGGCACATTCTCCATCTGTTTTTGATCCGGAAAGATGGCTTAACGAAAGAAATCCTAAGGATGTAGATGCGGAAGATATCGGAACTCTGGCGGTACCGGCACCAACAGCAGAGGAACTGATACTTAGGCTAAAGAAGAACTATGAGTTTCTCTTGGATTTGGATGAAGTAGAACAGGTGATTGCCAAGTCCAATCAAAAAGACAGAGGATTAGTAATTCAGGCATTAACTGAACTTCCGGGAAATAGATTGGAAGAGGATTATACTAATTTGAACTTTTGCAATTATGAGGGGGTCTTATATGCGGACGACAGTACACAATCTCGATTCTCTTAGAGATATAGTTAGAAACCTTCAGGAAGAAAATGAGAGACTCAAGAAACTGCTGGATGACAACGGCATAGCGTATGACTCCAAGGATATTATAGATGTGACAGAAACACCTGATGAATATGATGAGGATCAGGGAGGCCGTATTATTCCGCTAAATCCCAATAGAAAAATGGCACAAGTATTCTTCAGCTATTTCTGGGGACGTACCGACGTGTATGCAAAGAGAGGGAAAAAGGGAGGATATTTTCCTCAGTGTGCAAATAGATGGGATAATTCAAGTTGTCCAAAGAAAAATGATGAAAAGAGAATCTGCGATGAGGACTGCATTAACAAGGCATGGAAGGAACTTGATGCAAATACTATACTTAATCATCTTTTTGGGAAAAAAGAAGATTGTACTGATGTAATCGGGGTATATCCACTATTTCCGGATAACACATGCCGTTTTTTGGTATTTGATTTTGACAATCATGAAAAGGACGCATATAAAAATGACTATGCAAACAATGATGACCTGTGGAAAAGCGAGGTTGATGCCCTCCGCAATATATGTAAACTGGCAGGGATAGATGTATTGACGGAGAGATCCCGTTCCGGAAGAGGAGCACATCTTTGGATATTCTTTAACAAACCTATTTCCGCTTCATTAGCACGTGATTTTGGATTTGCGTTGCTGGATAGAGGCGCGACCTCTATAAATCTTCCTTCTTTCAGGTATTATGATCGCATGTATCCTTCACAGGATGTATTAAGTAAACTTGGAAATCTGATAGCACTTCCTTTACAGGGACAGGCTTTAAAACAAGGGAACAGTGCGTTTATAGATGAATCATGGAATGCTTATCCAGATCAGTGGGCAACGCTGAAAGCAGTTAAGAAGTTGTCGGAAAATGATGTGACGGAATATTTGGAGTCATGGAACAGAGGGAAATCTTTCGAGGCTCCAGCATCAAAATATGCTAAGATGGGATCAAGTATTCGCCCGTGGAAAAAAGATGAAAAGTTCAATTCAGAAGATGTAATAGCCAATACGTTGCATATTGTACTCGATGACGGGGTCTATGTTGACTCATTAAATCTATGTGTGCGAATACAAAACCAGATAAAAGGTATGGCAACCATCGATAATCCTGAGTTCTACAAGAATAAGGCAACTGGATATTCGAATTACTATAATCTAAGAACAATTTCAAAGTGGGCAGAATCTGAAGGGTATATAAAAGTACCCATCGGATTATTGGAGAAGATAGAAGAAAAATGCAAGATAGCGAGAATTGTTGTTGATAAAAAAGATGAGCGTTCCTATGGCAGACCTATTCGAGTTAGGTTTAAAGGTGAACTACGCACCCAACAGACTCTGGCTTCGATGCAGCTTGAAAAATATGAAAATGGAATTCTATGTGCACCGCCGGCATTTGGGAAAACGGTCCTTGCAGCTTATATGATATCAAAGAGAAAGGTCAGCACACTGATTCTTTTAGACAACAAAGAACTGCTCCCACAATGGGTTGAGGAGTTCAAAAGATTTCTTGATATTGATGAAAAAGAACCAATTTATGTAACAAAGACCGGACGTGAAAAGAGAAGAGATAGTGTAATCGGTACGCTGGTTTCGGGAAAAGATAAGACGACAGGTATTATTGATTTTGCCATGATCAGATCAGCATATCATAAGGGTGAGTTCTTTGATAACATTGATTCTTATGGGATGGTGCTTTGCGACGAATGTCATCATATCGGTTCTGCACAAGGTCAGGCGTTGATGGAAAGACTTCGGGCAAAATATATATATGGTCTTACTGCTACGCCGGAAAGAAGTGATCGTTTAGATGATATAGTGTATATGTTACTTGGACCTGTAAGACATAAATACAGCGTAAAGGAGCAGGCAGACGAGCAGGGGCTTGATAGATTTGTTTATCCAAGGTTTACAAGAGTTGTGAACATTTCCGGTGAGGGCATAGATATTAATAAGGCATATGATCTCATAGCGGACAGTTCGGTCAGAAATGAACAGATTGTAAATGATGTTCAGCAGGCAGTCGCAATAGGTCGAACTCCGGTAATCTTAACTAAACTGAAAAAACACGCCGAATTGTTATACAGAATGCTTCAGGGAGTAGCAGATCATGTATTTTTGATCTACGGTGGACAGAGCATGAGGCAGAATAAAGATAATAAAGATTTGATGTTTTCGGTTCCGGACAATGAGTCACTTGTATTGATCGCAACGGGTCAAAAAATCGGAGAGGGATTCAACTTTCCAAGGCTGGATACACTTATGCTTGCGGCACCCATCAAGTTCGAGGGCAGATTGATACAGTACGTCGGAAGGTTAAACCGGTTATATGATGGAAAGAAGGACGTGGTGGTGTATGATTATGTTGATCCTCACATAGGTTTCTTTGACAGACAATACCGTAATCGGTTGAAAACCTATAAAAAGCTGGGTTATCACGTTATTTCTGCACCAATAAAGGATAAGCAGAACTCTTATGTTATATTTGACGGAAGAGATTATTCGGAAACGTTTGAACGCGATCTGGTTGAGGCAGATAAAGAGATAGTTATCTCAAGCCCGGGGCTGATAAGGTATAAGGTCGAGAGAATCATATCATTGTTAAAGCCACGTCAGGAGGCTGGAGTATCTGTAACTGTTATTACACTGGAGCCGGATGCTGTTGGATTTGGGGATACTATAGAATTGCATATGTTAGTTGACGAAATGAAGAACTGTGGTATAAACGTACGACTCACGGCAGATGCTTGTGAGCATTATGCTGTTATAGATCAAAAACTTGTTTGGCATGGTGGTATTAATCTTCTTGGAAAAGCTGATTATTACGATAATCTGATCCGTGTGGTGAATGAGCAGGGAGCTGCAGAATTGCTGGAAATATCTGAGCAAGTGTTGTAGAATGTACGGAGTCATGATGGGGTTATAGATTGAAGAGGAATATAAAGATGATTGCTGAGAAAATTGCTGTTTTAAAGAAAAAGAGAAGGAAGAGAAAGGTCAAGAAACGCTCCGTTGTGGATAGTGCTGTTCGTAATGCGGCCGCATTATCTGATGGGTGTAATTCGGAATTTGTTAAAGGTGCAGAGTTCGATGGAATATTCGAAATTCCTATAATTAAGAAACCAAAGAAATATATTATTCCGGATAACCTTGTGCCATTCAGTAAGATGGAGAAAGCTGACCGTAAGTCATTTGCGGTATGTGAGTATGAGAATGATACGGAGTTCAAAGATTTGCTTGTAAATCCGGATGAATATATCGCGATACTTAAGAAGTATCAAGGTTTTATCTCACCTGATTGCTCGGTTTATCGTGATATGCCTCTGGCCCTTCAGATTACAAATATTTATCGTAGCAGAGCTATAGGCTATTGCTTTCAGAAACACGGAATATATGTCATTCCTTGTGTGCGATGGGGTGATGAAAGAACATATTCCACCAAGTTCCTTCCCGAGAAGGTCGCTTTTCTTGGTGTGGAAAAACATTCGATTGTTTCCGTTGGAAGCTATGGTCAGATAAAGGATAGGGTTAACAGATATTTCTTTGAAGCCGGAATGGATGCCATGATGGAGACACTGGAGCCTGAAATAGTTCTTGTGTATTCACAGATGCCGGACAAAATAGAGGAGAAATACCCGAAGACAAGATTTGTAGAGTACCCTGACTGGACAAGCACTGTAAGAAAGGATAAAGAGGAAAATGGGAGCAGGGCAGAGTGACCTTTATAAGGGGACATATGGAGATAATCCTGACAATATACCTGATGAACTGAGAGGCAAAATTAGTTTACCTAAAAATGATGCACAGCTAAAGCATATTTTTAGGGGAAAGGACGGGCATCTATCGGATACACCCGATAATCGAAAAACACTATACAATTTAGCAAATGATAAATCAGCCCATATGGGAAAGGATAATAGAGGTCTTGATTGGCATATTAAGCTTAATGAGGACGGAACACAGACCTGGGTTACAAGTTTAAATGGTGTAATCCAAAACGGTGGAATAAATAATCCACCACATAAATGGGATCCTATGACTGGATTGAGTAAGAATATGTTTTATGGAAGGAAGAAACCATGAATAAGTTTGAATTATTTTCAATGATATATTTTGCTTTAGAAGCATATTACGAAGACGAAGTAAAAACAAATGAAAATCTTCGCATTGTTCTTAGTGACATGAATCCTTTTGTTTGGCAGGAAAACTGTTCGGCAGATCCCGCTATGTATAATGAATTCTGCGGGTTTTTGGGGGATAGAAGAATAACGTTGGAGAATAGTCTTGATATTGCAAAAGAATATGTAAAGACTATTGAGTTTGCTGATGTTACTGAAGCATTTAAGGATATGACAGATGAAGAATGGATTCCTGCGTGTAAGGAATACTTATCGTCTGACCATAAGGGTGCCGATAGTTCGGCAGTAGATTAATTCCATTATAATAATTTGAGGTACCCCTTGAGGTGTTGACGCTGTAAACCTACTATTTTCAAGATTTCCCGGGGCGCAAGACGTCCGGGGGACGTCTGCTTTGCGCCGACCGAAGCGGAGCGGAGACAGACGAACGGGTTCAAATCCCGTCTACTCCATTCAGACTGTAGACAAAGTCAGGGGTCATCCCTGACTTTTTTACGCAAAGGAAACCTTGGCTGTCCGCTGGGCAGCTATTTGGGGTCGCTCTTTGCTGTACGCTGGTCGTATTCGGACTGTCTGAAGCTTATGAAATGAGAAACTATGCCCTAATCTTCTCTTTTTTGCAATTTAAGGCATAATGATTTTTGCTTGATTTTGTTTCAATATACCCTAAACGCCTATTTCTCTTGGATAAGGGCATATTCGATTGGATATATCAGGAAGCACATACAGAAGCCTCCATTATGCGGTAGTATTCTTGCAAAAAAGTATGCCCCAACTCGTTAAAAACATGCGAATAGGGTATACTTTTTATCATTTATCATCAGAAACCGGGTCTTCCCGTGAAAAGGATGCGCAAGCGAAGATTTCTGATGGTTTGGTGACTAAATAAAAGAAACTGGTTATTTAAGTCACCAATAGAATCCCAACATCCAACCAGAAATGGCAATCTCCAGAAAACTGTGTGGCTAAAAAAGCAAAAATGAAATTTAAGTCACCACTCTCCCGATCACATGAAGCATCACAACAGGAGTATGGTGCCTACTTTATAATAAAATGCTCTTTTAGTCACCAAAAAGCGTTTTACTTTGCCCTGCAAACGTCGGCGCGTGTGCGGTCTGGAAAAAAGTGCATGCCGGCGCGTGAAGCAGACATGATAAAAAAGTGCCTCCCAGCACACAGTGATTCCTTCTTTGCTTGTATACAAACAATCTGCCTGTAGAGGGTTGTCAACCCCGTAGCCGCGTAGCGGTGCGCTTGGCGCAGGGTTGACCTCCCTCTATAGGCAGATATAATTATAACAATGCAGAGGAAGGAATAACGGACTCACTTTGTCTACAGTCTGAGCTGACAGGGGGACGTACCTTTTGTCATGTTTTGACAAGGAATGAAAACAATGTTCTGTTTCTCAAAAACATGACAAAAGGTACGTCCCCCTGTCAGCTTTCCCCTGTCAGCTTTCAGTTGTGATAATGAACCGACTGTGATATAATCTCCTTAGTGAGAGAGAAGGGTTTCGTTTAATTGCTTATGTCAAAAAATCAAAGAAACGATACTTAATGGATCGCCAAGATTTTAGAACACTTCTGTTCTATAGTTTTGGCGGTTTTAATAATAATTATTTCAAATACACTGTTTTGCTGGAGGGACAATATGCAGATTAAGATGAAAAAAAATGGAACGGAACTTTTGGTAGAGTTGGAGGGAAGGCTTGATTCACTTTCCGCGCCGGAATTGGATGAACGTCTGGATGAATCCTATAAGGGAACTGACAGGCTGATTCTCGATTTGGCCAAGCTGGATTATATATCCAGTGCCGGTCTACGTGTGATTCTCGGAGCTTCGCAGGTTATGGAAGAACAGGGAGAGATGGTAGTCAGAAACCTGACCCAAGCCGTGAGAGATGTGTTTGAACTGGTTGGATTTGACAGTGAATTAAAAATCGAATAAAGGAAGTACGGGATGTATGAAGGAACTGGTAATTGAAGCAAAAAGGGAAAATCTGCCTTCGGTTCTTGCTTTTGTCGATGAACAGCTTGAGGTGTTGGAATGTCCGATGCTTACTCAGACATCCATAGATCTGGCGGTTGAAGAACTATTTATAAATATTGCCAGCTATGCATATGGTACGGATATAGGAGAGGCTGCGATACAGATTTCCACCTTTGATAATCCTTTATCTGTGGAGATTGTATTAATAGATAGCGGATATCAGTATAATCCTCTGGCAAATGAAGACCCGGATATATCGCTGCCTATGCAGAAGCGAAAGAAAGGCGGACTTGGAATCTATATGGTAAAAAAGTCCATGGATGATGTATCATATGAATACAGAGAAGGAAAAAATATACTGACCATAAGAAAAATACTGAATTAGATCGTAAAGCAGCAAATTTGACAGCTATGTAGAATTACTCTTTGAAGGAACCTGAAGGAGGTAATATGTTTAGGAAAATAGTAAACACTAAGATGCTGGGACTGTATTTTACGATTGCAGTGACTTTTTTCGTGATAATCCAGAGCCATTCTTTTTTTGTAGAGGAGAGACTTCAGGCCTCTTTATATAATTGCGGTATTGATTCATTAGGGACCATGATTTCAGCGGGGCTGTTTTATGGTTGTATGTATCAGAAGGGAAAAGGAAGAACATCGTTCAGGATCCTGATCCTCCTGGTCAGCACTTCCTTTGCAGTTAATGAGTTGATACATCTCACGTTAAATATGCCTGAGACGAGAACATACGGTTTTGCATTATGTCTCATTACAAAGATTCTGGATGCCGTAATGATATGTTTATTCTATCTGTATGTTCGGGAGACGCTTGATTTTCGTGGAAAGCTTGCAAGGATAGCAAAAACAGTTAATCCGGTAATACTTTCTGTTGAGATTATAATACTATTATCCAATATTCTCTTTCCGTTGACATTCTATGTTGATGCCGGTGGATTATATCATGGTACCGGGATTTCATGGCTGGAGGATATATATCTTGCTTCGGCAGTTGTCGTTACAGCTATACTTATTATTCGTAGTGAGAATCCTAAAGGAACAAAGGCAGCAGCTATGACATTCATAGTTTTGCCGCTTATTGAATATGTTATTAGCGGAGGACTCTTTGCAAATGCAGCGCAGTACGGCTTTGTACTGATGTCCCTTATCATTATGTACTGCGTTATATTCAATTACTATAACAATAAACTGGCTTCAACCCAGGCAGAGCTTACAATGGCAACAGATATTCAGGCAGGACTTTTGCCGTCTATTTTTCCGGCCTTTCCTGATCGTCCTGAATTTGAAATCTTTGCATCAATGGATCCGGCAAAAGAAGTTGGAGGAGATTTCTATGACTTCTTCATGATCGATGATGACCATCTGGGACTGGTTATAGCAGACGTGTCCGGAAAGGGAGTTCCGGCAGCACTCTTTATGATGTCTTCCAAAATATTGATCAACGATCATGCCTTAATGGGAGGAACCCCTGCTGACATTATTTCAAAGGTTAATAAACAGATTAAAGCCACTAACAAGGCGAATATGTTTGTAACGGTCTGGCTGGCTATACTTGAGATCAGTACGGGAAAGCTTACCACAGTAAATGCCGGACATGAATATCCTATGATTAACACCGAGGGACATTATGAACTGGTGAAGGATAAGCATGGAGCGGCAGTTGGCGTCTTTCCGAAGGCAAAGTTTGTTAATAATGAAATGATATTGAAAAAAGGAGACTGTATTTTTGTATATACGGATGGTGTAGCGGAGGCTACGAATGCAAACAATGAGCTCTTTGGCACGGACAGGACGCTTGAAGCATTGAACGCCATGCCGGAAGGTGCATCACAGCAGGATGTTTTAAAGGGAGTTCGTAATGCTGTCGATGAATTTGTAAAGGGTGCACCTCAGTTTGATGACCTGACTATGCTGGGGATAAGGTACAACGGCCCGAAGGAAGAATAACGGGAGAAAACAGGAATGAACAGATTTTGTGAAAAGAAATTTACATCAATGTTTATATCAGGGACATTTACAAAGGCGGTAATGTATCTTATGCTCCTGAGCGACAGTATAATCGCCGGTTTTTTCATCGGTGAGGTCGGCGTTGCGGCTATCAATGCTATCACACCGGTCACCGGTTTCGTCACCTTCTTCGGAGACCTGGTTTCAACCGGTGTAGGAATCGTTTTCACCAGAGAAGTGGGAGCGATGAATAAGAAAAGGGCGGACGAGATCTACGGACAGGGACTTATCATCAGCATTGCAATCGGTCTTATATCAGCAATATTGATTACTGTTTTTCAAAACGTCTATTTCAGTGTAAATGGCATTACGGGGCAGATTCTGGAACATGCTCTGAATTATTATCGCTTCCTTCCGTTTAATGCATTTCTTACCATAACTATCTTCTATATGGAACAGATGGTTTACAGCGATGGGGATGAGTTCTGCAACAACTTGTGCTACGCTTTCCAGATTGGTGGAAATGTTATAATATCAATTATTTTGGCGAATTTTTACGGAATGACCGGTATCATACTTGGCTCTGTAATAGGAAACGGACTGGGAATTCTGGTATGCTGCTGGCATTTCTTCCGAAAAGAAAATACGCTTCATTTCGTATGGCATTTTTCCTTCAGAGATTTCCTGCTGACATCACGTTACAGCATCGTTGATTCTTCGGTATACCTTTGCTGGGCCCTGATGGATTATGTGATGATAGGATTTATCTCAAACCGATATGGAGATACAGGCCTTATAACTCTTTCCGTAGTAGTCAGCCTGATTGAATTCAGCGTTGTTATGGACGGTGTGGGAATGGCAATGCAGCCGTTGATGGGTACTTACTTTGGAGAGAAGAATCATAAGCTTATTAAGAGAGTCACAAAGGCCGGTATAAAGGCCGCAATTATAGAAGGAATAATAGCAACTGCATTCATATGGGTTTTTTCAAAACAATTTTGCAGTCTATTCGGAATCATTGGTGGGGCAACCCTTGCTCCTTCGATTACGGCTATCAGGATAGTATCCCTTGGGTTTACCTTCTGTAGTTCGGTTTCGCTTATGACATCCTATTATATGCTGATTGATCATATAGGTATGGCGACTTGTTTTGCATGCCTCCAAAACGGGTTACTTTATATAATACTACCTATGATTGGGGCATTAACCTTTAATATAAATGGTATGTGGGCAGGCTTTGCCATAGCTCCGGTCATTACGATCTGTTTATCCCTTATGTATGTATATCTCAGGTTTGGAAAAGAAGACTTTCCGTTTTTGCTTAAGAATATGGAATCCGAGATTGATGTTTGGGATGATATACTTTCAGTTGCTTCTTCCGCAACCTTGTCAAGAGATGTGGCAGAGAGTCTGATGACCCGTGGATTTTCGAAAGACGAAGCCAACCATGCAGCTCTTTTTGTTGAAGAGATCGGACTTACTATTCTTGAGAAGAATAAACAGTCAAAGAAACCGGTGCTGATCGAATACTCGCTTTTTTATGAAGAGGATTCGGTTCTTATTGTTGAACGTGATTCGGGAGAATTGTTTGATCTTACTGATTCATATAATCAGGTTGAGGGTCTCAGCAGCTTTATCCTAACCGGACTTATGAAAGCACATGATGAGAAAAAATATCTTGTAACAACAGGCTATAATCGTAACATGATTCGTTTTGCCAAAGGCTGAAGAGGGAGATAATTATGAACGTATATGATTTTGATGGTACCATTTTCTATACGGACTGTACAATTAAATTTGCATTTTGGTGTATGCGCAGGCATCCAAAGTTATGGTTCAATTATTTTCCCATGGTAATATATAATCTGGCCCGCTACAAGATGGACATGATCCCCAATTATCTTATGCAGCGGAAGCTCTTCAGTTACCTGACTATGGTGGATGATTTTGATGTTCAGATAGAGAAATTTTGGGATAAATACGAAAAAAAGATTTCTCCCTGGTATCTTGCGCAGAAAAGACCGGATGACTTAATTATAAGTGCATCACCGGAATGTATTATAGAGCCCATCGCGAAAAGGCTGGGCGTAAAATATATGGCATCTAAATATGACCGTGAATACGGTGTGTTTTTAAATAATTTAATGTATGCAAAGGAAAAGGCTAAGTATATTACGGATAATGGATTTCCCATGATTGAGAATTTTTATTCGGATTCACTTGCCGATACTCCTATTGCTCTATGCGCTGATGAAGCACATCTTGTAACAAATAGAGGAACGACGGTAGTTGATTGGCCTGATCTGAGTGATGCCAATGTAATGGAAAAAATCAAAGATAAGGTTAATACAGGATGGGACGTTCACCTGAAAGGGAAGACCATAAAAGTAAAGGACAGGCATAATCCGGAACAGAATTAGCAGGACGGGGATAATTAAATGTATGTGATCATTTATGATTTTGGGACAAGCAGCTTAAAGACATGTCTAATCGAGATTAGTGACGAAATTCATTTAATAAAAAGCAGCAATGCCAGTTACCGTATATATATATCCGATGATGGCAGCGCAGAGCAGGATGAGAAAGAATGGTGGAGTGCTCTGTGTAATACAACCCGGGAGCTTTTTGATAATTCGGATGTGAAACCGCAGGATATCGAGGGTATGGCATTTTGTTCCCAGATGCAGGGGACAGTTCTTGTTGATGAAGATGCAAATGCACTGAGACGCCCGATGAATTATCTGGACCAGAAGGGCAAGAAAGAATACAAAGACTGCATGGGAAGCGGCTTGATAAAGGTTTCCGGTTGCAGTCTTTATAAGCTTGTCAGAAATCTTTTGGTAAATTATGCCGGATCCACCAGTGCAAAGGATCCGATATGGAAATACAAATGGGTTGAAAATAATGAGTCTGACATCTTTAAAAGAGTTTATAAATGGCTGGATATTGGGGATTATCTGGTGGCTCGCTGCACCGGAAGGATAATTAGAACGGCTGATTCAGCATTTGCAACATTTCTGTATGATACAAGAAAAGGTAAAGAGGGCTGGAATAAAGGACTTCTTAAAATGTACGGAGTCGATCCCAAACATATGCCGGATATCATAGGTTGTACCGATATCGCCGGCTATCTTACAGAAAAGGCTGCCAAGGAGCTGGGGCTGGTGGAGGGTATACCGGTCTTAGGCGGCGGAGGAGATACGACATTTGTTAATATTGGCGCAGGATGTACCAGACCTGGGGATACTCATATATACGTAGGAACATCGGGCTGGGTTTCTACATTTCTAGACCATCAGACCGTTGATATTAATGCTATGATAACCGGAGTTTTATCCGCAAAGCCAGGATATTTTAATTATTTTGCGGAACTCGAAACTGCGGGTAAATGTCTGGAATGGGCTTTGAAGCATTTGGCTATGGATGAAATAGGCATATATGTTGATCAAAAGCAGGCAGAGAAGAATTTTGAGAAAACGGCGAGAGATATATATGATTTTATATCAGAAAAAGTAAAAGAAGTTCCACCGGGTTCGAACGGTATTATATTTACCCCATGGCTTCACGGCAACCGTTGTCCTTTTGAAGATTCCAATGCGGCAGGCATTTTCTTCAATTTCGGCCTTGATAATACTAAGAATGATATGCTGCGTGCCGTTCTTGAAGGAATATGTTATCATTTGCGATGGTTGCTGGAATGTGAGATGAAGAAGGTTAAAACCTCGGATACAATAAGGTTTGTGGGTGGGGGTTCTCTGTCAGATGTTACATGTCAGATGCTGGCGGATATCACCGGACGAAATATAGAAACTGTGAATAATGCCCAAGAGGCCGGAGCGATAGGAGCTGCCCTTGTTGTTGCAGCCGGTATTAAAGAAACCGACGTGCTACAGCTTGCCCGCCGGTTTGTTAAAGTCAAACAAACATTCATCCCTGATCTTAGGAATAAAGAAGCATATGACCGGTCATACAGGGTCTTTAAAAAACTATATAAGGCAAATGCAGCGAATTTTAGAGAGATGAATTCTGAGTGACTCATTTATTTCCACGCATTCATATCCAGCAGCCCCTCGCTGCGGGCGACTATGGTGGAAACTACCACATCTCCCAGGCAGTTGCTCATGGTGCTTGACATTCCTACCAGAGAGTCGATGCCCATGACTATACCTACTGCTTCTATGGGGACACCCATGGCAGTCAGAAGAACCGACAGACTTATTATTCCAACACCCGGGATGCCGGGTGTTCCTACTGAAAGAACGAATATTGAAACAACCAGGGAAAAGAGCATGGACCCGGAGATCTCGATCCCGTACATTCCGGCCAGGGCCAGAGAGAAGACTCCCAGCCTGATACAGGTTCCGTCCATGTTAACCGTAGCCCCGAGGGGAATAGACAAAGAGTAAACCTTAGGAGCAATACCCAGCTTCTTTTCACAAGCTTCCATATTGATGGGAATAGCAGCATTGCTTGAATTCATGGCAAAGACCTGAAGCATGGTGGTGCTGTATTTTTTTAAGAAAGAAACGGGGTTTATCCTGCCGAAGATAAGGAGCATGAGACAGTATATTACCATTATTATGATAAGCCCCACCAGGTACACTCCCAGTATTCCCAGAACGGAGGTGATGGTCTCCAGCCCCATTTTCAGCATCATTTCCATAATAGAACAAAGGATGGCCAGAGGCATTACCTTGATAATGATGGAAGTGATCTTTAAAAACAGCTCATTGCAGGCCTCGATAAAGGCTATAAGGATCTTTGAATGCCTGCCTATCATACTGATGGCGACGCCGGAAAGGACAGCCATAAAGATAAGCTGGAGCATGTTGGATTCAAAAAAGGGTTTTATGATATTGCTGGGAACTATCCCGATGATGGTATCTAAAATGGAAACCTTCAGTTCGGTGGAAGCTATGGAGTCTACGGCAGCAGCATCCACGGCGAAGTTTATGGTACCGCCGGGTCTGAAAACATAATATACCCCGATACTTACAAAGATGGCGATAGTAGTGGTTATAGCATATAATCCGAAGATCTTCCCCCCGATCCTGCCCAGTTCCGAAAGCTCGGTAAATTTAACGATGCAGGAAATGATGGAAAAGAATACCACGGGAGCAACGATCATTTTCAAGGCATTCATAAACATGGTGGAAATGGGATTTAAGACGTAGGTGGCCAAACCCAAGTTCAGGTCCTTGTTCCCGATATAAGCAAGGGCAAGGCCGGCGACTACGCCTAAAGCCATAGCCCCCAGGGTCATGATCAGGAAACTCTGATCTGATCGGAAAATGGTAAAACTGATAGTATTAACGCCATTTTTGTAACTTGTCTTAAGGTCATCAGTAAAAGCGTTAAGTATTATATCGCGAAGAGTCTGCTCGGTTTCCACGCCCACATCATCATCGGTATGTCCGAAACCGCTTATGTCTGAAGTCCTGCCCGCGATGACAGACCGCATATCATATTCTTCTCCCTTGGATGAGATCTTTACTGTTACAGATCCCAGAAAGGATCTTACCGTGATGGAGTATTTTTCTCCGGGGGCAGTATGATCCACCAGGCTTGCGATGGCCTCCTCTGCAATAAGGATTGATCTGTTACTCTTTTTCTTACGGATCCTTAAGGCGGCTAAAGCATTCCTGAGAAAATCCACTCCGTCGCCTATTCCCTGATTATCAGCATTAAATATTCCTCTTTTTTTCATCGTGTATATACCTCTCATCCGATCGACTTTGCTTAAATATAACATAAGCAGCCGCTTTTGAAAACATCCCGGAAGAGAATTATAAATCCTGTATGGATATGTAATGATGGACATTAGGAAAAAGTCATAAAATTTTTATCAAAAAACTATGAAAAAAATACTATATAAAAACGAAATATAAACTTGTTGATAAAAGTATTAAGTGTTATAATCAATCTCGTAGCATAAAACTGAATAATTATCGGGGATATGCGAGAATACTGCATAATTATTAAGGAGGAATTGGTATGAACAAAATGTTCAAGAAAGTGCTTGCAGTAGCACTTGGTGCCACGATGGTAGCATCGATGGTAGGATGTGGGGGAGCCGCCCCGGCAGCTGGATCTTCAGCAGCAAAATCATCAGCAGCAGCAGGATCAAGCGCTGCAGCAGCAGCTCCCAGTGGCGGAAAGGTTAAGATTGGTGTTTCCATCTGGAGTTCAACAGACGTTCTGGGATCACAGTGTAAGAAGATTATCGATGAGGCAGCTAAGGCTCTCGGTGATGTAGAAGTACAGTATGTTGACCAGGGACACGTTTCAGAGAAGGTTACAGCATCAGTTGAGCAGCTTTGCGCAGCAGGATGCCAGGGTATCATTATCTGTAACTCATCTGATACAGAGATGACATCAGCTATTAACACATGTAACACTAACAAAGTATATCTTGCACAGTTTTTCCGTATAATCCACAAGACAAACAGTGCTGATATCTATAAGGCAGCTACAGACTCTGCATACTATGTAGGTGCTGTACACGAGAACGAGCCTGAGAACGGCGAGAAGCTTATGAAGATTCTCCTCGACAAGGGCTGCCGTAACGTAGGTCTCATCGGATGGGAGCAGGGCGATGCTACATGGCTCGGAAGATGGGAAGGCTACAAAAAAGGTGCAGAAGATTGGAACAAGGCTCATGCAAATGACCAGGTTAAACTTTCTGAGCCCCAGTACGCTGGAACAACAAGTGAGGGTGGTTCAAAGGCAGCAGAAGCTCTTATGGCAGCTGATCCCAAGCTTGATGCTATAATCCCCGCAGGTGGCGGCGGAGATCCTCTTCAGGGTGCTATCGCAGCTATCGAGCGTGCAGGAAAGACAAAAGACATCAAGGTTGTTTCAACAGACTTCCTTCCTGACCTTGGCGAGAGACTTGCTAACGGATCAATGGCAGGAGAGTCAGGCGGACATTACTGCGATCCTCTGTTTGCATTCATGATGGTTTACAACGCAGTTAAGGGTAACTACAAAGACTTCGCTGGTAAGTTCGAAGAAGTTAACTTCCCGTATCTGTATGTATCATCAGCAGACGATTACAAGGCATATGAGAAGTATTTCGTAGATAAGCTTCCATATACAGATAAGGAACTTCAGGATATGGCTAAACTTGACCTTGAAGGCCTTAAGAAAGCAGCAGCTTCACTGTCTATCGAGGATGCAGCTAAGCGTGCAGGTAACTAAGATTTATCAGTAACGATTTATGGCCGGCGTCGTCAGACGCCGGCTATATAAATATACAGGGTGAGAAAGGTACTTTTTTATGAGTTCAGAAGCTAGCGTTGTCCAAAAGAAGGGATTATCGTCCACTGCCAAGGGATATATCATCCTTGTGGGGCTGGTTATCGTTTCCTGGGCGATATTTAAAATAATCACACCGAATAACTTCGGTTCGTTTGAAAATATGCTTAATTATTTTCAGGCAAGTCTCATCGCTGCTACAGGTGCTATAGGATTCTACTTCGTTTTGGTTATGGGTATGTTTGACTTCTCCATCGGAGCCAATATCATGCTTTCCGCCATAGTAGGCTGCGTCCTTGCATCCAAGTACAATATGGGATATTTCGGCTTAATAATAGGATGTATTATTACAGGAGCATTGGTAGGTCTTATCAATGGTGCTTTTTATGTTAAACTGCGTATACCATCCATGATAGTTACAACCGGTCTTGCGCTTATCTACGAGGCCATTGCCAACTATATGGCAGGTGGTGTGGTTCAGACACTTCCTTCAGACCTTCGTGCATTCGGTCAGATGCCCGGAGACATCATCCTTGCAGTAATTGCTTTTATAGTGGCATATTTATTGCTTAATTATACTAAGATCGGAACTTATACCTATGCTATCGGAAGTAACGAGTTCGTTGCCAAGAACATGGGTATTAATGTTAATAAATACAAAGTAATAGCATTTATCATTTCAGGAGCCTTCCTGGGCACCATGGCTATCCTTACCATTTCCTACGGATCATCCATGGTTGCTGTTACGGGTATGGCTTCCATGAGCCGTAACTTCATTCCCACCATGGGATGTTTCTTTGGTGTGGCATTTAAGAAATACGGAATGCCTCTTCCCGCTATTATCATCGGAGAGTTCGTTATCAACATCATTTTCTTCGGATTTATAGCTCTGGGTGCACCGACGGCTATTCAGGACGTTATTACAGGTCTGGCACTTCTTATCATTATCACTCTTACTTCAAGAGTCGGTAAAGGTGAGATCGTTAAGTAAGAAAGGAGGATTTGTATATGGGTGATATCAGATTACAGGTTAAGAACTTAAGCAAGTCCTTCGGTATTACCAAGGCAGTGCAGGACGTTTCATTTAATATTGAGAAGGGCACGGTTCATGCCCTTATAGGTGAGAACGGTTCGGGTAAATCCACCCTTACCAACATGCTTACCGGTATTTATACCATTGACAGCGGTCAGTTTATCCTGGACGGAAAAGAGATCCATCCCAAGAATCAGGTTGAAGCCAATGATGAAGGGGTTTCCATTATAGTTCAGGAGCTGGGAACCTTAGACGGTCTTACGGTTGCTGAGAATATTTTCTTAGGCCATGAGAAGCGGTTCGTAAAATTGGGTATCAAGAACACCGCGGCTATGAACAGAGAGGCTAACGATCTCTTGAAGAAGTACGGATTTGAGAAGATCAAGGCTTCCGACCTGGTGGATGATTACAGCTTTGAGGATCGTAAACTGGTTGAGATCGTTAAGGCTACATATTTTGACCCCAAGATCGTGGTTATTGACGAGACTACCACAGCCCTTTCTCAGGAAGGACGTGAGAATCTCTACAAGCATATGAACCGTATCAGGTCCGAGGGCAACACCATTATCTTCATTTCCCATGACCTGGCTGAAGTGCTGCAGATGTCTGATTCCATAACGGTCCTTCGAGATGGTATTTACATCGATACCGTTAAGAGCGCAGATGTTACGGAAGATGACTTAAAGAAGCTTATGGTAGGCCGTGAGGTTACGGGAGATTATTATCGTCCGGATTACGGCGAAGCCATATCTGATGAGGTAGTTCTTTCCGCTAAAGGAGTTACCGTTCCGGGTCTTATAAATGATGTAACCTTTGATCTTCATAAGGGAGAGATACTTGGTTTCGGTGGTCTTTCAGAGTCAGGTATGCATGAAGTAGGTAAGGCTATATTCGGTGCGTCATTTGACAGGGAAGGTTCGGTTACATTAGCGGACGGCACCGAGATTAAGGATATTACCACAGCCATATCCCACAGCATAGCTTATACATCCAAGGACAGAGATAATGAATCCGTTGTTATGAATCAGAGCATCGGGGATAACATCTGCCTGCCTTCACTGGATGATCTGGCAAATAACCTTAAGATTCTTTCAGGAAAGAAGATGAAGGAATTTGCCAATAAGAATGCCGAAGAGATGTCGGTTAAGATGGTTGATACGGACCAGTTCGTATCAGACCTCTCCGGTGGTAATAAGCAGAAGGTTGTTCTTGCAAGATGGATCGGTAAGGATTCAGATATTCTGGTGCTGGATTCGCCCACCAGAGGTATTGATATTAAAGTAAAACAAAACATTTATCAGCTCATGGACCGTATGAGAAAGAACGGCAAGTCCATTATCATGATCTCAGAGGAGATGGCAGAGCTTATCGGTATGTGTGACCGTATCATAGTCATGAAAGACGGACATATTAACGGCGAGCTCCTTAGAGATCCTAATATGGATGAAAGCACGCTGATTGAGAAAATGGTCTAAGGGGGATATTTGTATTATGGCATTATTTAGTAAAAATACTGAAGCTTCCAAAGATGAGGAGCTGAAAAACATATCTAAGATGAATATGATACGATCCCTTTTACCTATTGTGGGACTTGTTATTATTTTCATCGTATTCAATGTGCTTACCAACGGAAGGATGATAAGGAATCTTTCCCTTGTAATGAGCCAGGTATACGTTACCATGATATCAGCCACGGGTGTATTCTTCATTATGACCATGGGGGGACTTGATTTCTCTCAAGGATCCATACTTGGTTTATCATCCATAGTTGTATGTATGGTATCCAAGATAAATATTCCTCTTGCCATTGTAGCAGGAATCCTTACAGGGGCGGCTATCGGTGCATTTAACGGTTTCTTCTATGTTAACAGGAAGATTAAGTCATTCATCGTTACCATCTGTACCATGTTCCTTTTCAGAGGATTTATCAAATACCTGACTACCAACGCTCCCGTTGCGGGAAGCGCACAGCTTATTAATTACAACACAGACGTTATTAAGGCTGTATGTACCGTTATAGTTCTTGTTATTGGATTCTTCCTTTTCAAGTTTACCAAGTTCGGTATTTATCTGAAGGCTATAGGTGCAGGAGAGAAGGCAGCCAAGTTCTCCGGTATTAAGACGGACAAGATGAAATTTTTCATTTACGTCCTGGCAGGAGCCATCACCGGATTTGCGGCATTTATCAACTGTATCAAGGTTGGTTCCGTTACATCCTCAGGTGGTAACCAGTTAGAGACTCAGATTCTTATCGCTCTGGTTCTGGGCGGAATGCCCATCTCCGGTGGAGCTAAGGTTCGATTCTTAAACGTTATTGTAGGATCTCTTCTTTATATAGTTCTTAACAGTGGTCTTACAATGATGGGATTTACTACTCAGATGATGCAGCTGATTCAGGGAGTTGTATTCCTGGTATTCGTGGCTATATTCGCCGACAGACAGTCACTGCAGGTTATCAAGTAAAAAAGGTGAAATGTTGGGGACGGTTCTTGCGAACCGTCCCCATTTTTTTGTCTTTTCTAGTTATCCTCGTCAGCTTCGTCCATGCTGTATATGGCTCTCTTTCTGGCCATGTCGTCGCTTTCTAAGTATTCGTCATAAGTGGTTATCTTATCGATAAGGGCTCCACCGGGAAGTATCTCCATGATACGGTTGGCAGTGGTCTGGACAAACTGGTGGTCATGGGATGCGAAGAGTACTACTCCCGGGAACTTAATCAGTCCGTTATTTAATGCGGTGATGGATTCCATGTCTAAGTGGTTGGTGGGCTCGTCTAAGATAAGGACATTAGCACCGCTTATCATCATTTTCGATAATAAACATCTTACCTTCTCACCACCGGATAATACCTTAACCTTCTTTATTCCCGCATCTCCCGGGAAAAGCATACGGCCAAGGAATCCGCGGACATAGGTGGCATCCTTGTTCTCGGAATACTGGGAGAGCCACTCGGCGATGGTGTATTCATTCTCGAATTCTTTGCCGGAATCCTTGGGAAAATAGGTCTGGGAAGTGGTAACACCCCATTTAAATGAGCCTTCATCCGGCTCCATCTCGCCCATAAGGATCTGGAAAAGTACCGTCTTGGCGTGTTCGTTGCCGCCTACAAAAGCTATCTTATCGTCGTGACCCACTGTAAAGGTCAGGTTATCAAGAACCTTGACTCCGTCTATGGTCTTGGAGAGATTCTCAACGAAGAGGACCTCATTTCCGATCTCCCTGTTCGGCCTGAAATCGATGTAAGGATACTTACGGCTGGAGGGCTTGATCTCGTCAAGCTCGATCTTCTCCAAGGCCTTCTTACGTGAAGTAGCCTGCTTGGATTTTGAAGCATTTGCGGAGAAACGGGAGATGAACTCCTGTAATTCCTTGATCTTCTCTTCCTTCTTTTTATTGGCTTCCTTCATTTGCTTAATAAGCAGCTGGGAAGACTCGTACCAGAAGTCGTAGTTGCCGGCGTAGAGCTGGATCTTGGCATAATCGATGTCGGCAATGTGGGTACAAACCTTATTTAAGAAATATCGATCGTGGGATACCACGATGACGGTGTTGTTAAAGTTAATGAGGAATTCCTCAAGCCAGGTAATGGCGTCTAGGTCCAGGTGGTTGGTGGGCTCGTCCAAAAGGAGGATGTCCGGATTACCAAACAAGGCCTGGGCAAGAAGGACCTTAACCTTCTCATTACCGTTTAAGTCCTTCATGAGGGAGTAGTGGAGCTCGGTTCCCACACCAAGTCCGTTAAGGAGGGTAGCGGCGTCGCTTTCTGCCTCCCAGCCGTTCATTTCCGCAAATTCTCCCTCCAGTTCCGAAGCCCGGATCCCGTCTTCGTCGGAGAAGTCGGGTTTAGCGTAAATGGCGTCCTTTTCCTTCATAACATCGTAGAGATGCTGGTTACCCATGATAACGGTGTCAAGGACGGGATATTCGTCATATTTAAAGTGGTCCTGCTGCAGGAATGAAAGCCTCTCACCGGGAGTGATGGATACGTCACCGTTGGTGGGCTCCAGCTGGCCGGAGAGGATCTTAAGGAATGTGGACTTGCCGGCGCCATTTGCACCGATGATCCCGTAGCAGTTGCCTTCCGTAAATTTGATGTTAACGTCTTCGAAGAGGGCGGTCTTGCCCAGACGCAGGGTTACATTATTCGCTGAAATCATTTGAAACTCCTTCTATATGAAACATGTAAATCATACAATATCATAATATTACACAAAACAGTAAGATTTTCAAGTATAAATAAGAAGCTGTCAGCTTCCTATTGACGGGATTATTAGTATATGGTAGTTTATATGAGGTGTTTTTTTGAGGGGATAATAATCTTCAGGAGGAAAAGGGAAAATGAAAAAAGTGGTTAGTTTTATTGCTGCGATGGCAATGGCAGTATGTCTTATGGCAGGTTGCTCTGCACCTCCATCATCAGGCGCTAAGGCAGGCTCAGGAGCATCGGGAGCAACAGGCGGTACTATGAAGCCCATCGCCAAGGACAAGCTCAAAGTTGGCGTTATCCATATTACTGACCCGGCAGAGGGCGCAGGATACACATACACACACGACATCGGAATTCAGGCTATGCAGAAGGAGGTTGGCCTGGAGGACAGCCAGATCGTAAGAAAGAATAATGTACCGGATACAGACCCGGCTAAGATTGAGACAGCTATAAGAGACTGTATCGACGAAGGATGCAACCTGATATTTGCAACTTCATTCGGTTTCATGGATACATGCGAGAAGCTCGCAAAGGAGTTCCCGGATATCTATTTCTCCCACGGAACAGGTTATAAGTGCAACGGCGTTAACTTTAACAACTACTTCGGAAGGATCTATCAGGCAAGATACCTTTCAGGTATTGCTGCAGGTCTTCAGACCAAGACCAATCTCCTTGGTTACGTAGCAGCTATGGACAACACCAATGCCGAGGTTACCGGAGGTATTGATGCCTTTGCCATGGGCGTTGCGAAAGTAAATCCCGAGGCTAAGATCTACGTTAAGGTTACCGGTTCCTGGTTCGACCCGGAAGGCGAGGCTCAGGCAGCCCAGGCTCTTATCGATTCAGGATGCGACGTTATCGCTCAGCACTGTGATACAACAGGTCCCCAGACCGCAGCCGAGAAGGCAGGCAAATGGGGTGTTGGTTACAACTCGGATATGAGCAAGGATGCACCTAAGGCAGTTATCTGCTCGGTTATGTGGAACTGGGGTGCTTACTATACATCAGCTGTTAAATCCGTCATCGACGGAACATGGGACGGCAGCAACTACTACGGCGGCATGAAGGAAGGCTTGGTTACCTTATCAGACCTTTCATCATTTGCAGATCCTAAGGCTAAAGAGCTTATCGAGGCTGCAAAAAAAGATATTTTAGACGGCAAGTTTAATGTATTCGACGGAGTTATCGAGACAAATGACGGTCAGAAGATCGGAGAAGAGGGCAAGACATTATCAGATGCCGAGATTACAGGAAAGATCAATTGGTATTACAAGAACGTCGAAGTTAAATAGTTTACTATGACAAAGATGTCGGAGGGGCAAGTATTCTTACCCTTCCGACTTTGCGCTTAAAACGCTTAAAACGCTTAAAGCACGAGGTGAAGGATTTGGACAGCACGCAAAATGACATCTACGCAATTGAATGTAAGGGGATTACCAAGCGTTTCGGTGCGGTGGTTGCAAATGACCATATAGACCTGGCGGTTAAAAAGGGCGAGATCCTTGCCCTGCTTGGTGAAAATGGAGCAGGAAAGACCACGCTTATGAACATGCTTTCCGGTATTTATCATCAGGATGCCGGACAGATCTTCATTGACGGCAAGCTTGTCAGCATCGATTCCCCAAATGACGCCGCTGCCTTAGGTATCGGTATGATCCATCAGCATTTTAAACTGGTGGACGTTTACTCTGCCATGGATAACATTATCCTTGGAACCCCGGGTAAGCTGGGCAATCGGGCCGCCACTAAGGAAAAAATAGTGGAAATGTCCGACCGCTACGGCCTTAACGTAGACCCGGACAAGAAGATCTACGACATGTCCGTATCAGAGAAGCAGACCGTAGAGATCATGAAGGTTTTATACCGTGGCGCCAACATCCTTATCTTAGACGAGCCCACGGCGGTTCTTACCCCCCAGGAGACAGAGAAACTCTTTGCCATCCTTCGGAGAATGAAGGAACAGGGCAAGGCCATCATCATCATCACCCATAAGTTAAATGAGGTTATGGCTATCAGCGATAGAGTCACCATCCTTCGTAAGGGTAAGAGCGTGGAGACGGTTAATACCTCTGAGTCAAATGAGAAGCACCTTACGGAGCTTATGGTAGGCTGCGCCGTTGACCTTCTTATTGAACGGCCCAAGGTTGAAAATAATGAACCTATCCTGGAAATGTACCACCTGTCGGTATTCAGACCGGACAAGTCCAGGGTTTTAAATGATATTTCCTTTGATATGAGAACCGGTGAGGTTCTTGGGGTAGTAGGAGTTGCAGGCAGCGGCCAGAAGGAGCTCTGCGAAGTTATTGCAGGTCTTATTAAGCCCAATGAAGGAACCATCCTATACAAGAAGGAAGACATAGTAGGCAAGTCCCCGGCGGAGATCATCAAGATGGGTATCACCATGAGCTTCGTTCCGGAAGACCGCCTGGGCATGGGCTTAGTCTCCAACATGGGAATGACGGATAACATGCTCCTTAAGAAATACAATGATTCAAAGGGCATATTCGTTGACAGGAAGCCTGCCAAGGAGTTATCCGACCAGCTGATTGCCAAGCTGGGTATAGTAACTCCTGACACTGACACTCCGGTTAGGATGCTTTCCGGCGGAAATGTCCAGAAAGTCCTTATCGGAAGAGAGATCCAGTCCAACCCCAACGTGCTTATTACCGCCTATCCGGTGCGGGGTCTTGATATTAACTCTTCCTACATGGTTTACGACCTTCTTAATCTTCAGAAGAGAAAAGGCACTGCCATCCTTTACGTAGGAGAGGATTTGGACGTTATGATGACCCTGTCTGACCGTATCCTTGTTATCTGCAACGGAGAGGTGGTAGGCATAGTCAACCCCGATGATGTCACCAAGGAAGACTTGGGCCTTATGATGGCAGGAAAGAGACCTGAGAATATAAAATATGAGGAGGCTGGTAAATAATGAGTAAGAATACAGTAAAAGCCCCCTTGATACATATAGTTAAAAGAAAAGAACTTCCCCTGGCCAAGACCGTGGTTTTAAGAATCGTGGCCTTTATCCTGGCCCTTATCGCCGGCGGATTATTCATGCTGGTCATAGGCTGCAATCCCCTGGAGGTTTACCAGACCATCCTGGTTGGGTGTTTTCGAAGCAACGCAGCCTTCCAGGCTACGGTGAAGCTGCTGATACCCCTGGTTATTGCGGCACTGGGAGTGTCCCTTGCCTTTAAAATGAAGTTCTGGAATATAGGTGCTGAAGGCCAGATCATTATGGGAGGAGTATTTGCTTCCTATCTGGCGCTTTACCATCCCAACTGGCCTCATTTTATCCTCATTATCGCCATGTTTGCGGCAGGAGCCTTAGGAGGGGCTGTGTGGGCCTATATCCCCACATTTTGCAAGGTAAGATTCAACACAAATGAGACACTTTTTACCCTGATGCTTAATTATATAGCCCTTTACATCGTATGTTTCCTGCGGGACGGTTTGTGGGCAGACCCCACTTCACCGGGATTTGCAAAGATCGCCACCTTCGATGACAATGCCACCTTGGACAAGGTGCTGGGGATTCACAGCGGATGGATAATAGCCATAATCCTTGTTGTTGCGGTGTTTATTTACCTTAATTACACCAAGCAGGGATACGAGCTGGCGGTTGTGGGAGGCTCTAAGGCCACAGCCAATTACGCCGGCATGAACGTTAAGAAGATCATGATAAGAACCATGCTTCTCTCCGGAGGTATCTGCGGTATAGGAGGTATGGTCCAGGTATCCGGAGCGGACGCCACCTTGTCCGTGGGAGTCGCAGGAGGGGTTGGATTTACAGCCATTATCATCGCCTGGCTCTCCGACCTTAATCCGGCAGTTATCCTGGTGGTTTCAGCCCTCTTTGCCATCCTGGAGAAGGGAAGCAGGGTTGTGGAGTCTAACATGGGAATATCCGCAGACAGCTCCGCGGTATTGCAGGGAATCATCCTCTTTTTCATAATGGGATGCGAGTTCTTCTTCAGATACAGATTCCAGGTTCGGGGAAAGGAGGACAAGTAAGCTATGGACATGTTGATCAAATTTTTTGTGGCAGCTGTTGTTGCTTCTACACCTATCCTTTTCGGTACCTTGGGAGAGATCCTTAATGAGCGGGTAGGCCATATCAACCTTGGAGTTGAGGGAATGATGTCCATGGGAGCCTGCGCCGGATTTATGGTAGGCTATGTGACGGATAACCTTTTCCTGGCCCTGGTGGCAGCATTTGCGGCGGGAGCTTTAGGTGCCTTAATCTACGCCTTCCTTACGGTTACCCTTATGGCTAACCAGAACGTGGTGGGACTGACTCTTACTATCTTCGGTGTGGCCATTGCTAATTTCGTAGGCTTTTACATGATCGGCAAATCAGCCACCAAGAGCTTAAAGCTTCCCGAAGGGATCACGGCTTCCCTCGGATCCGTGAAGATCCCTCTGTTAGGGGACATTCCGGTTATCGGACCCATGCTCTTTAATTACAATATTTTCGTATATATCGGAGTAATCATTGCAATCCTTATGGCTCTCTACCTCTATAAGACCAAGACCGGCCTTAACGTAAGAGCCATAGGAGAGAACCCCGGAGCAGCTGATGCTGCCGGGATCAAGGTTACCAAGTGGAAATATATCAATATCGTTATCGGTGGCGGGATCACCGGTATCGGCGGCGCATTTACGGCTATGATCACCGCCGGAGGCGTATGGATAAGCGACTGTGTGGGAGGCCTCGGCTGGATCGCAGTGGCCCTGGTTATCTTCGCCAGCTGGAAACCGGTTAATGCCATCTGGGGATCCTTAGTTTTCGGTATCTTCAGGATCCTGAAATACTATGTACCAAAGACTGTGCCCATTCCCATAGCCATTTACGATATGCTGCCATTTTTGGTTACGGCTATCGTGCTGGTGGCTAATTCCGTGGCACGAAGGAAGGATAATGCCCAGCCCGCAAGCTGCGGAGTGAACTATTTCAGGGAGGACAGATAATGAAAAAAACACCTTTTATTACAAAGGAAGAGTTACAGGAGATTGTAAAAAAGTACCCCACCCCCTTCCATATCTACGATGAGAAGGGCATCCGTGAAAATGTTTCCGCCTTGAAGGAAGCATTTGCATGGAACAAGGGATTCAGAGAGTATTTCGCCGTTAAGGCTAACCCCAATCCCTTTCTTATAAAGATATTACAGGAGTACGGCTGCGGCTGTGACTGCTCGTCTCTGACCGAGCTGATGCTGGCCCATACACTGGGCTTTAAGGGCGAGGAGATCATGTTTTCCTCAAATGACACTCCGGACAACGAGTTCATTTACGCAAATAAGATAGGGGCCACCATTAATCTGGACGATTTTACCCATATTGAAGTCCTGGATAAGCTGGTTGGTATTCCTGAGACCATCAGCTGCCGTTTTAATCCCGGTGGGCTATTTAAGATAAGCAATTCCATTATGGATAATCCGGGAGATGCAAAATACGGTTTTACCAAGGAACAGATCATTGAAGGATTTAAGGTCCTTAAGGCAAAGGGTGCCAAGTATTTCGGTATTCATGCCTTCCTGGCCAGCAACACCGTTACCAATGATTATTATCCTACACTGGCAAGGACTCTTTTTGAGACTGCCGTAGAGCTGGTTCGGGAGACCGGCGTGGAGCTGAAGTTCGTTAATTTATCCGGCGGTATCGGTATCGATTATACTCCGGAGCAGCCCAAGAACGACATCAGGATCATAGGAGAGTCGGTTCACAAGGTTTACGACGAGATATTCGGGCCTGCAGGCCTTAGTGACATAGCTATTTATACGGAGCTTGGCCGTTTCATGATGGGACCCTTCGGAGCCCTTGTTACCACGGCTATTAGACAGAAGCATACCCACAAAGAGTACATAGGCTGCGACGCCTGTGCGGTTAATCTTATGAGACCCGCCATGTACGGTGCCTATCATCATATTACGGTTATGGGAAAGGAGAATGCTCCCTGCGACCACAAATATGACGTTACCGGGTCACTCTGCGAGAACAATGACAAGTTCGCCATTGACAGGATGCTGCCGGAGATAGAGGTGGGAGACCTGCTCTATATCCATGATACGGGAGCCCACGGCTTCGCCATGGGATATAACTATAACGGGAAGTTAAAGTCCGCGGAGCTTCTTTATCACACTGACGGAAGCGTACAGCTGATAAGACGGGCGGAGACCCCGAAAGATTACTTTGCTACTTTTGATTTTTGCGATATTATCAAGGACTTGTTATGACGTTAAACCAACATTCCTTCGGAATGTCGCCTTGTCATAAGGAATCCGTCGCTTGCAGCGACACCTTATGACATAACCTGACAAGGGGACGGTCCTTTTGTCAGGTTTTTTGTTTGCAACTTTTAGTTTTTGTGATATAATAAGCGAGTTGTTATGACATATAACGCACCGCTTCGCGGATGCTGTCATAAGGAATCCGTCGCTTGCAGCTACACCTTATGACATATGCCGGCGTGTCGGAACTGGCAGACGAGGCAGACTCAAAATCTGTTGTGGGCAACTACGTGTGGGTTCGAGTCCCACCGCCGGCATAAGAATCACCCTTCCAGGGTGATTTCAGACTGCAGACAAAGTCAGGGTTCATCCTTGGCTTTTTTGTGTATACTCCTTCTCTGCTTGAACACAGTATATCTGCCGGGAAAGGGCTGTCAATCCCGCAGCCGCTTTAGCGGTGCACTTCGCGCAGGGTTGACAACACTTTCCGCGACAGATTAAATAGTAACCAAGTATCCCGGCAGGCTAAGGACGAAAAACGCCTTTTGGTGACTAAAAGAGCCTTTTTATTGCAATTAGGCACCAATCTTATGTCATGATAATGCATGTAACTGGGAGAGTTGTGACTAAAACTTCCGTTTTACTAATTTAGCCACATAGTTTTCCGGATATTGCTATTTATGTCGATATTGTTGAAGAGCAATGGTGACTAGAATATTCCGTTTCTTCTATTTAGTCACCAAAACAATAAAAATGACCTTGTTTCTGATGAAAAAGAAAAAAATATACCCTATTCTCATGTTTTTAATGAGTTAGGGTATATTTTTTAGCAAAAGAACAGCTGCGAAATGAAGGATTCTGTATGTGCTTCCTGATATATCCAATCAAATATGACCTAATCTAAGAGAAATAAGCGTTTGGAGTATACTGAAATAAAATCAAACAAAAAAACCTTATACCCTAAAATGTAGAAAAGAGAAGATTAGGGTATAGTTTACCAATTTTAATACGCTTCAGGCAGCACAAAGCCGCTCCGAAAGGCTACCTCATCGGACAGCAAAGGAGACAGGGGACGGTTCTCTGTCTCCTTTTTGTTTTTCAATAAAATCAAGGTTTACAGGAAGGAGACAGAGAACCGTCCCCTGTCTCCTTTGGGGGGCTAAATTAAGTCAAGGTTTTTCTTGTAATTGAATGACCGTGATGTTATAATAACCACGGTGTTTTTATAGAACACACAAGTGTGTGTGGCATAGAAACAATTCATATTATTTTTAGAGAATTTCTTTAGGAGGAGAAACAGTATGAAGAAGAGATTTTTAGCTCTTAGTGTCAGCGCTGTACTTGCAGTATCAATGCTGGCAGGTTGCGGCGGAAGCGGAAGCGCTGGCGGAAGCTCAGCAGCAGGTTCAGGAGCAGCAGCAGGCGGAAGTGACGTTATCAAGGTAGGAGTATTCGAGCCCCAGACAGGCGAGAACGGCGGCGGCGGACTCCAGGAGGTTGACGGTATCCGTTTCGCTAACAAGCAGAAAGGTTCAGTTAAGATCGGTGACAAGGAATACAAGATCGAGCTTGTAGAAGTTGATAATAAGTCAGATAAGACTGAGGCTGTTACAGCAGCTCAGAAGTTAGTAGATGAGAAGGTTATCGGTGTTCTCGGATCATATGGTTCAGGTGTATCCATCGCAGCAGGCGACATCTTCGCTAAGGCTAAGATCCCCGCTATCGGATGCTCATGTACTAACCCCCAGGTTACAGAAGGTAATGACTTCTATTTCAGAGTATGTTTCTTAGACCCATTCCAGGGAACAGTTATGGCTAACTATGCTAAGAAGGTTAACTGCTCTAAGGCAGCTGTTCTTACACAGAAGGGTGATGACTACTCAGTTGGTCTTGGTACATTCTTCAAGAATGCATTCAAGAACTTCGGTGAGATCGTAGCAGACGAGCAGTTCGAGACAGGCGCTCAGGACTTTAAGGCAGTTCTTACAAACATTAAGAGCAAGAATCCTGACGTTATCTTTGCTCCTTCATCCATCGCTACAGCTCCCCTTATCATCAAGCAGGCTCGTGAGCTTGGTATCACAGCTAAGATCATGGCCGGTGACACATGGGAGAACGGTGAGATCATCAAGAACGCAGGTGAGCATGCAAACGGCATATGCCTTTCAACCTTCTTCGATGAGGATGGTGTAGATGCAGCAGGTAAGGACTTCATCACAGGCTTCAAGGGATACCTTAAGGAGAATGGCAAGGACGAAGTTATTCCCGCAGTTTCAGCTCTGGGATATGACGCTTACAATACACTTATAGCAGCTATCGAGAAGGCTGGTTCTACAGATCCCTCTAAGGTTCAGGAAGCTCTTAAGGGTGTATCTGTTAAGGGTGTAACAGGAGATATCTCCTTCGATGAGAACGGTGATGCTAAGAAGGATATGGCATTCATCAAGACTGTTGAGAACGGTGCATTCAAGTTCCTTGAGACACAGAAGGTTCAGTAATTAGACTATTTAATGACTTTTCATTTGGCTTTCGGGGCAGAGACATCTCTGCCCTAAAGTCATAAAATATGGAAAAAAGATATTGAGAGGCCCTTTATGAGTTCAGAAGTATTTTTACAGCATTGTCTGACCGGTATTTCACTGGGTGGTTCATATGCCCTGATTGCCATCGGTTACACAATGGTTTACGGTATATTAAGACTGATCAACTTCGCCCATGGTGAGATTTTCATGATAGCAGGATATTTTATGATATTTGCTACGGCTAATTTCGGCTGGGCTGTTGGAATCCCCATTACTCTTATAGCTACGGTGGCTCTGGGCGTTGTTGTGGAGAAGCTGGCCTATAAGCCCCTTCGTGAAGCCCCCAGAATGTCTATCATGATCTCTGCTATCGGTGTATCCTACCTCCTGCAGAATCTGACAACATACCTTTTTACGGCGCTGCCAAAGCCCTATCCGGAGATTCCTATTTTAAAACAGATATACAACATCGGCGGATTATCAGCATCCCTGGTAACTTTCGTTACGCCGATACTTACCATTATTCTTGTATTCATCCTGGTGTTTATTATAAATAACACCAAGGTCGGTATGGCTATGAGAGCTGTTTCCAAAGACTTTGAGACATCTCGTCTTATGGGAATTAAGATAAATAAAGTTATATCCATAACATTTGTTATAGGATCACTTCTTGCAGCAATCGGTTCCATCCTTTATTTCACGGATCGTATGTCAGTTACTCCTTTCTCCGGTACACTTCCGGGACTTAAATGTTTCGTGGCAGCGGTTATCGGCGGTATCGGAAGCGTTCCCGGAGCTGTTGTGGGTGGATTTATTATAGGTATATGCGAGACTATGATGATAGCTCTGGGTTATTCCACATTCAGTGACGCATTTACATTTGTACTGTTGATCATTATGCTGTTATTCAGACCGACGGGTATTTTCGGTGAGAAGACTATAGATAAGGTATAAGGTGATATTTATGAAAAAGACAACAAAGACTATTTTAACGATCATAACTATTGCCGCTTTTCTCGCCATTATACTTGTATTACAGAGCAATGAAAGAGATAACGGTATGGTGATTACCATCCTTGAGAAAAGCGCAATATACGCAGTAGTTGCCGTTTCCATGAACCTGCTTAACGGTTTTACGGGACTATTCTCCCTGGGACAGGCAGGATTTATGGCCATCGGTGCCTACACATTTTCGATACTTGCTATCCCTGTTGCATCCAGAGCGAATGTTTACTACGCAACAGGTATTAACCCCATTATAGAGCAGGCTTCCCTTCCCATTCCCCTTGCCATGATAGCAGGCGGACTGATGGCAGCCCTCTTTGCAGCGGTTATCGGTTACCCCATCCTTCGACTTAAGAGCGATTATCTGGCTATAGCTACCCTTGGTTTCTCCGAGATAGTTCGTGCCATTATCGCCAGCCCCCAGATGAACACCATTACAAATGGTTCATTTGGTCTGAAGAAGATTCCGGAGTTCCCGAATCTCCTGGTGGTTATAGTTGTAGCTGCTATCTGCATCGGCATTATGGTGCTCCTTATTAATTCTACCTACGGACGTGCCTTTAAGGCTATCCGTGAGGACGAGGTGGCAGCCGAGGCTATGGGTATTAACCTCCTTCATCATAAGGAGACCGCATTTGTGATCAGCTCATTCTTTGCCGGCATCGGCGGAGCTATGCTGGCCAGATTCATGCGTTCCATCGATTCCAACACATTTAAGATTGCACTTACCTACGACATCCTGCTTATCGTCGTAATAGGCGGTATGGGTTCCGTTACAGGAAGTATCATCGCTTCCTTCCTGGTTACAGCCAGCAAGGAGCAGTGGCTTCGATTCTTCGACGAGCCCCTCATTATCGGCGGCTGGACAGTGCCTTTCTTCAAGACAGGACTTCGTATGGTTGTATTCTCCATCCTTCTTATGGTGGTTGTATTGTTCTTCCGTCGAGGAATTATGGGACAGAATGAATTCTCCTGGGACGGCCTGGTAAGGTTACTCAAGTCCATACCCGACATTTTATCGGGAAAGATCAAGAAAAAGAAGAAGGAGGTAGTCTAGTATGAGCGAGAACCTTCTTCATGTAGAAAATATAACTATGCAGTTTGGCGGTGTTGTTGCCGTTAACAATTTCTCCATGGATATAAATAAGGGAGAGATCGTTGCTCTTATCGGTCCTAACGGCGCGGGTAAGACCACTGCATTTAACGTAATTACCGGAGTGTACGCCCCCACCAACGGAAGTGTATCCTTTGACGGTGAGGAGATTATCTGCAACTTCCCCAAGGGCAAGATGAAGAAGCTCTATGCCGGTGAGAACAACGGAATGTACACCAAGACTATCGAGAAGACTCCCGATAGGATCACCAAGCTCGGAATGGCAAGAACCTTCCAGAACATCAGGCTCTTCAAGAACCTGACTGTTTTTGAGAATATTTTGATCGCCAAGCATTTGCGAGAGAAAGCTAATGTCTTTACATCTACCTTCAGGCTGAACCTGGCAGAAGAGGGCCAGATGAGGAAGGAGTGCGAGGAGCTGCTGGAGATTTTAGATCTGACAGACGTTAAAAATGACGTGGCCAGCTCACTTCCATACGGACAGCAGCGTCACCTGGAGATCGCCAGAGCCCTGGCTACCAATCCCAAGCTTCTGCTCCTGGACGAGCCTGCTGCAGGCATGAATCCTCAGGAGACCATCGAGCTTACAGAGTTTATCAGGAAGATCAAGGATCAGTTTAATCTGACGGTATTCGTTATCGAGCACCACATGGACCTGGTTATGGACATTTCTGACAGGATCTACGTGCTGGATTTCGGTAAGATGATCGCTACAGGTACTCCTGAAGAGATACAGAACAACAAGACTGTTATTGATGCTTATTTGGGGGTGCAGGAAGATGAGTGATTTATTATTAGAGATTAAGGATCTGCACGTTTCATACGGCGGAATACAGGCTGTTAAAGGTATAGATATCGAGGTTCCCAAGGGAGAGATAGTTACCCTTATCGGGGCAAACGGAGCGGGAAAAAGTACCACCCTTCGTACCATCGCAGGCTTGGTTAAGGCCAAGAAAGGTTCCATTAAGTTCAAAGGAAATGAGCTTATAGGGATGAAGACCAACGATATCGTGGCAAAGGGCATCACACTTGTTCCCGAGGGACGACGTGTATTCCCGGACCTGACGGTTTTAGAGAACTTAAAGATCGGCGCTTACATGAGAACTGACAGTTTAGAGGATGACATTAAGTGGATTTATGAGCTTTTTCCCAGACTGGAGGAACGTTCCTGGCAGCTGGCAGGAACCCTATCCGGCGGCGAGCAGCAGATGCTGGCGGTAGGCCGGGCGCTTATGAGTAAGCCCGAGCTTATTATGATGGATGAGCCCTCTCTGGGACTGGCACCCCTTGTTGTACAAGGCATTTTTGATATCATCCGGGAGATTAATAATCAGGGTGTTACTATTCTTCTTATCGAGCAGAACGCTAACATGGCTCTGAAAGCGGCCCACAGAGGTTACGTTATGGAGACGGGAGTTATTACCATGGTTGGTAAGGGAATGGAACTCTTAAATGATGAGTCGGTTAAGGCTGCATATCTCGGAAAGAAAAAATAATATAAGGCAGGGACAGCATCCCTGCCTTTTTGTAATGGGAGAAGTAAAATGAGTAAGAGTGCAAAAGTATTCAAAGTGGGGGAGGAAGGATATCTGGCGGAGGCCACTGACTTTGTGAGGAAGGGTCTGGAGAAGATGAAGTGCCCTGCTAACCTTAAGATGAGGTCAGTTCTTCTGGCGGAAGAGATTATCGTGGCTTTTGTAAACCACGGCAAGCCCGGCATGGGCCTTAAGGTATGTGTTAACAAGAAACTCAGCGATATCCATGTTGAGATAAGCGCACCGGGAAGAGAGATTGACACCCGGTTCTTAAGCACCATTCCCGTTAAAGAAGGGGAATCCATTTACTCGGATAAGGATGAGACCGATGTTGAGAAGATCATCCGTGCCACCATAATTAAGGCCCAGGGCGGTAAACTAAGATATACCCATGAGAAGGGCATTAACTCCATTTCCATGGCAGTGGGCAAGGCTGAACGGTCATCCCTGGTACGTACTTTATTTGCACTGGTGCTTGGATTAGCGGTGGGACTCATTTTCAACAGCTTCGTGCCCAAGCCCGCAGTGGAGGCCATCAGCACATACGCCCTTAATCCCTTTAAGACCATGTTTATGAGCGCCCTCCAGATAATCGTGGGGCCCGTGGTCTTCTTCTCACTGGTTACCTGCCTGTCCCAGTTTAAGAACCTGGCGGAACTGGGTAGGATATTCGTCAAGGTTATGGGAATGTACATGTTGACCACCATTATAGCGGCTTTTGTGGCTCTTGGGATGTCCTACCTGATAAAACCCGGGGTATGGGGATCCGGACTTTCCATCATCGGAAATCAGGTGGTGAACGTCGATACCTCGGTGGATACGTCCATTCTTACCACCATTATAAATATAGTGCCCAATAACTTCGTGAAGCCCTTTTTGGAGTCGGATACCCTGCAGCTGCTGTTTCTTGCCATGCTGTGCGGCATAGCGGTGGGTGCCATCGGAGAGTATTCCAAAAGATTAGTGGGCTTGTTCGAAGCCTTAAATGAACTCTTCTTAACCATAACCACCATGATAGCCAAGTTCATACCCATTGCAGCATTTTGCTCAATCGTGCTTATGATCACCGAGATGGGACCGGAAACCATCCTTTCCCTGCTCAGTATGCTGGGAGCTTACTTCGCAAGCATTGCCTCCATGATACTCATTTACGGTATCATTGTGGCTCTTATGGGAAGGATGAATCCCATAATGTTCTACAAGAAGGCAAAGGAGGGCATGCTTACGGCCCTTGCCCTGTCATCCAGTTCGGCATCCATGCCTACCAATATGGCGATATGTACGGAGAAACTGGGGGTATCACCTAAGATAGCCAGCTTCTCCATTCCCCTGGGTGCTACGGTAAATATGGACGGAACCACGGCTAGCCTGATCGTTTCCGGCCTGTTCCTTGCCAGAATGTGCGGAGTAACCGTAACCGGATCGGCTCTTGCCACTATGATCCTTACAGTAGTGCTCTTATCCCTTAGTGCACCGGGAGTTCCGGGATCGGGTATCGTTATGCTGGGCATAGTACTGAGATCTATTGGGGTTCCCTTAGAGGCAGTGACCCTGCTTATGGCCATAGACCCCTTCCTGGATATGTTCGCTACCATGAACAACGTTACGGGAGACATGGCGGTTACCACAGTAGTGGCTAAGACGGAAGGTATGCTTGATGCCGGCATTTACAATAAAGCAATGTAGACAGGTAGTTTTATGAGGGATTTTTGGGAAAGGAGATTATTATGAATTTACGTGAAACAAGAGAAATCACCGGAAGACGCTGCAGCTGCGGAGCAACCGCACACACGGCAGCAGCCAACAGGTCCTGGTATGAGATACTGGACTTCAAAGACGAGAGAGAAAAGGAGTGTGCCTTAAAGGGCCTGATCGAAGCCCCGGAAGGCATGGTTATAAAGAGAGAGGACGGGCAGGTGGCCTGGGATGTAACTGCCTTTAACTTTGTAAAGGATAAGGAAGCGCCGGACACAGCCAACCCCAGCCTATGGCGCCACACCCAGCTTAACGCCTATGCAGGCCTCTTTGAGGTCTGTGACGGCATCTATCAGGTCCGTGGCTTTGATATGGCAAATGCCACATTTATCAGGACTGACAACGGCTGGATCATTTTCGATGTAATGATGTGCGAAGAGGATATGGCAGCAGGTAAGGCTCTGATGGAGAAGCATTTCGGTCCTCTTAACATCAAGGCCGTGCTTTATAGCCACTCCCATATTGACCACTACGGCGGTGTTTACGGGGCTATCAAGGCTGAAGATGCGGCGGACGGACGGCTGAGCCTTGAGGACCAGCTGAAGTCGGGAAAGACGGTAGTGCTGGCTCCGGAAGGCTTCTTATTCCATGCGGTGAGCGAGAACATCTACGCAGGACCTGCCATGGGACGTAGAGCCCAGTACCAGTACGGGTCTCAGATGGGCCCGGGAGAGAAGGACCGGCTGGCTATAGGAATAGGCCTGGGTCAGTCTCTGGGAACCAGCGGACTTCTTGCTCCCACCTATGAGATCACCGAAAATGAGACACTGTTTATAGACGGCTTAGAAATCAGATTCCAGCTGACTCCGGGAACAGAGGCCCCTGCTGAGATGCATGCTTATTTCCCCAAATATAAGGGACTCTGGCTGGCGGAAAACTGTACCGGAACCATGCACAACATTTACACCTTGAGGGGGGCGCAGGTTAGAAATGCTGATGCCTGGGCAAAATACATCCTGGAGGCTGAGTACCTCTTTGGTGACGAGGTAGAGGTTGTCTTCCAGTCCCATAACTGGCCTCATTGGGGAAATGCTGAAGTACGTGAGTACATGGAGGATTCTGCGGCTGTTTACCAGTTTATAAATAATCAGACCCTCTACTATGTAAATCAGGGAATGACTCCGGCGGAGATATCCAGGACCATGGAACTACCCGACCGCCTTAATAAGGTGTGGTATACCAGGCAGTATTACGGTACCTTGAGTCATAATATAAAGGCCGTTTATCAGAAATACATGGGCTGGTACGATGCCAACCCCGTTAACTTAAATCCTCTGAAGCCTGTGGATACGGCTAAGAAATGGGTTGAATACCTGGGAGACAAGGCTAAAGTTTTGGATAAGGCCAGGGAAGATTTCGAAAAGGGTGAGTACCAGTGGGTTGCCCAGCTTTGTAAAGAACTTGTATTTGCCGATCCTAAGGATAAAGAGGCAAGAGAACTTTGCGCCGATGCCCTGGAGCAGCTGGGATATCAGGCAGAATCCGGTCCCTGGAGATGCGCTTACCTTATGGGTGCCTGGGAACTTCGTGAAGGCTGCCAGGCTGATAAGCAGGGAGTGGTCAAGGGTCGTGAGACCATGAGGAGCCAGATGACGGTGGAAATGATGTTAGATCTTCTGGATATTAACTCCGATTCCATGGCCGCTCAGCATGATGACCTGTCCCTGAAGCTTAATATATTAGATACCGGGGAAGTATTCCGGGTTGTGAGAAGAGACGGTATCTTACTGGTCTATAAGGGTAAGACCGATGCTAAAACGGATTGTACTATGGATCTTGCCAGGTTGCAGTTCTTAGCCCTTATGGGAGGCCGGAAGGAAGTACTGCAGAAGATCAAGATCACAGGGGATGAGACCGTACCCCTGAGGCTGGTTAAATATATGAATGTGTTTGTGGCAAATTCATTTAACATTATTGAACCCTAGGAGACAGTTATGGAAGAGAGTAAGAATAAAAAGGAACCCAGGACTCTGCTGAAGGTGGCCAATACCATCACTGTTCTTATAATAATACTGGCGACGGCTACGGCACGCTTAGGAGATACGGCAATGTTTCGCCGGGTACTCTTTTCATTTCATATGCCCTTGTTTTTTATCCTCTCAGGCATGATCCTGGAGATGCATAAGGGAGAGGGCAGGGAAGGATGGATTGCTTTCCTGAGGCATATCTTTAGGACCCTGGCCATACCATATTTTATCTGGGCTTTGATATATTCAACATTTTCCTATCAGAACCTGGGGTGGATATTGTATGGATCCTATCAGGCTTTGGATCTGGCTCAGACATTGAATTTCCTGTGGTTTTTGTCCTGTATGTTTATAGCCAGGATCATTTCCGAATATGTCCTTTGCTTCTTAAATGGGATTAAAGCTTCCCGGGTGGCGGGAGCTGTTCTGGCAGCCGTGGTTTTGTTCGCGGCGGGGCTGGTGCTGCCGAGGATTGAGACTTACGGTTATCCCTGGTGTTTTAATTCTGCTCTGGTGGCAGCAGGCTTTCTCATACTGGGGTATTCCCTTCGGGAGCTTGTGGAAGTCTGGGCTAAGAAGGCGGCCCTGGTGGTGGTCAGTCTGGTGGTTTCTTTGGGAATCTTTCTTGGGGGAACAGTGCTTAGAGGTCAGACCCTGGAAATGGTGCTGATGCGAAGCGGGGATTTCGGCAATCCCTTATGGTTTTTCATTAATGCCCTGGCGGGTTCCGTATTTGTGATCAGCCTTTCGGCCCTGCTTTCAAGGTCCTGGAAAGTTCAGGGTCCGGTTATTACCGAGAGGGATGAGACGGGAGTAAACCGGGTGACACTGGGGACCTTCGTTATCCACATGCCACTTCTGCAGCAGGTGGTGCTGCCGCTTCTGGCCTTGATACCCGTGGCCCTGCCCAATGCGGTGATATTCATAGTGGGGATGGTGGTGACGAAGGTCCTTTCCGGGTTTATCATCAAAGTATTTGTGAGATACATACCTCAAGTATTCGGAATATACAAAGATGCTTAAAATTTAAAAAAAAAGGAGACAGGGGACGGTTCTCTGTCTCCTTTAAGTTTTGCAGTAAAATCAAGGGTTCCGGAAAGGAGACAGAGAACCGTCCCCTGTCTCCTTTAAGTTTTGCAGTAAAATCAAGGGTTACAGGAAGGAGACAGAGAACCGTCCCCTGTCTCCTTTTTCTTTACATCGGGGGGATTTCGGAGTATTATATAAAAGGACGCGAATTTTTTGAATAATTCGCATACGAATAGTATTTTTAATGGAGGTATTATAAATGAGTAGAAAGTGGGTTTACAAATTTCACGAAGGTAACGCAGATATGCGTAATCTTCTGGGAGGTAAAGGCGCTAACTTAGCAGAGATGACTAATCTCGACCTTCCCATTCCCCAGGGTTTTACTGTTACAACAGAGGCCTGCACGGATTACTATGACAGCGGGAAGAAGATCTCCGACGAGATCACGGAACAGATCGAAGAAGCTTTGAAATGGTTGGAGGGTATCAACGGCAAGACCTTCGGTGACAAGGAAGATCCCTTACTTGTATCCGTTCGTTCAGGAGCAAGAGCTTCCATGCCCGGTATGATGGATACCATCCTCAATCTCGGCTTGAACGACATTTCCGTTGAAGGATTTGCAAAGAAGACAAATAATCCGAGATTTGCTTATGATTCATACAGAAGATTTATCCAGATGTTTTCTGACGTAGTTATGGAAGTTCCCAAGTCCTATTTTGAGAAGCTTATCGACGAAATGAAGGGCGAGAAGGGAGTTACATACGATACAGAGCTTACAGCTGATGACCTTAAAGAACTTGTTGTAAGATTCAAGAAGGTTTACAAGGACAATCAGGGAGAGGACTTCCCCCAGGATCCCAAGGTTCAGCTGATGGAAGCTATTAAGGCAGTATTCCGTTCATGGGATAACCCCAGAGCTATCGTTTACCGTCGTATGAACGATATCCCGGGAGATTGGGGAACCGCCGTAAATGTACAGACCATGGTATTCGGTAACATGGGCGACACTTCAGGAACAGGTGTTGCATTTACAAGGAATCCTTCTACAGGCGCTAAGGGCATTTTCGGTGAATATCTGATAAATGCACAGGGCGAGGACGTTGTTGCCGGTGTTCGTACACCCCAGCCTATCACCCAGCTTGAGAAGGACCTGCCGGATTGCTACAAGCAGTTCATGGAGATTGCTAATAAGCTGGAGCAGCATTACCGCGACATGCAGGATATGGAGTTCACCATCCAGGAAGGCAAGCTTTTCTTCCTGCAGACAAGAAACGGAAAGAGAACTGCTCCCGCAGCTATAAATATTGCCTGCGACTTAGTTGATGAGAACATGATCACACCTAAGGAAGCTGTTGCAAGGATCGAGGCTAAGAGCTTAGACCAGTTGCTGCATCCTACATTTGATGCGGCTGCATTAAAGGCCGGCGAAGTTATCGGTTCCGCACTTCCCGCATCACCGGGAGCTGCTGCAGGTAAGGTTTACTTCACAGCCGACGACGCTAAGGAAGCAGGAAAGCGCGGCGAGAGAGTTATCCTTGCAAGACTTGAGACCTCACCCGAGGACATCGAGGGTATGCAGGCTGCTAAGGGTATCCTTACAGTCCGCGGCGGTATGACAAGCCACGCAGCCGTTGTTGCAAGACAGATGGGTACATGCTGCGTTGCAGGCTGTTCAGAGATCCTTATGGACGAGGAGAATAAGAAGTTCGAGCTTGGCGGACACACCATTAAAGAGGGAGATTACATTTCTCTCGATGGTTCCACAGGTAAGATTTACCTTGGCGACATTAAGACACAAGAAGCTTCAGTAGGCGGCAACTTCGGCCGTATCATGGACTGGGCTGACAAATACAGAAGACTGGGCGTTCGTACAAATGCGGACACACCGGCAGACGTTAAGAAGGCTATCGAGCTTGGTGCAGAAGGTATCGGTCTTTGCAGAACTGAGCATATGTTCTTCGCTGCAGAGCGTATTCCTAAGATCAGAAAGATGATCCTTTCTAAGACCGTTGAGGCTAGAGAGGCTGCATTAAATGAGCTCATTGTATTCCAGAAGGGTGACTTCAAGGCAATGTTCGAGGCCCTGGAAGGAAAGCCAATGACAGTAAGATACTTGGATCCCCCGCTGCATGAGTTCGTTCCTACAGATGAAGAGGACATTAAGGCTCTGGCAGCTGATATGGGACTTTCAGTAGAAGAGGTTAAGGCTACATGTAATTCACTCCATGAGTTTAACCCAATGATGGGTCACAGAGGATGCCGTCTGGCAGTTACATATCCTGAGATTGCCAAGATGCAGACAAGAGCCGTTATGGAAGCAGCCATCGAGGTTAAGAATGAGAAGGGTTACGACATCGTTCCCGAGATCATGATCCCGCTGGTAGGAGAGAAGAAAGAGCTTAAATTCGTTAAGGATATCGTAGTTGAGACAGCTGAGGCTGTTAAGAAGGAAAAGAATTCCGACATCAAGTACAAGGTTGGTACCATGATCGAGATCCCGAGAGCTGCACTTACAGCAGATGCTATCGCTGAAGAGGCTGAGTTCTTCTCATTCGGTACAAATGACCTGACACAGATGACCTTCGGATTCTCCCGTGACGATGCAGGTAAGTTCTTAGATTCTTATTATCAGAATAAGATCTTCGAGTCTGACCCATTTGCAAGACTTGACCAGACAGGTGTAGGCCAGCTGGTTCAGATGGCATGCGAGAGAGGACGTAAGACCAGAAAAGACCTTAAGCTTGGTATCTGCGGTGAGCACGGTGGAGATCCTTCATCCGTAGAATTCTGCCACAGAGTTGGACTTGATTATGTATCATGTTCACCCTTCAGAGTTCCCATCGCAAGACTTGCTGCAGCACAGGCTGCCATAAAGGAATCAGATGAGACATCAGCTTTCTCAGAGGCTGCTAAGAATATCAAAGATAAGATCAAAGATTCAGTAGACGACGAGACTAAGGAGATGCTCAAAGAGGCTGCCGAGAAGGCACAGGCTATTGCAAAAGAGCTGGCTGAGACATCAGCTGACGTAGCGAGAGCAGGCCTTGCAGGCCTTAAGGCAGGTATAGAGGAAGCAAAGAGAGCTTACAACGAGAATAAGAAATAAAGCAGATAATGAGAAAAGCGCCGCGGTTGCGGCGCTTTTTTTGTGGAGGAGACAGAGAACCGTCCCCTGTCTCCTTGAAAAACATGTGAATATATGATAATTTTATGTATATATTTCAAATTTGGGAGGGCATTATGGAACAGAAAGAATACGAAGCATTAGCCGATCTTTTCAAAATATTCAGCAACTCAACCCGCCTGCAGATTCTCCACGCCCTGGTTTCGGGAGAGAAAAGCGTGACAGACATCTGTGAAGACGTGGGGATGCAGCAATCCGCCATCTCCCATCAGCTAAGCATACTAAAGCAGTCCCGCCTGGTTAAGACCCGCAGAGAGGGGAAGTCCATATATTACACCCTTCTCGACTCCCACGTCCTGACCATCGTGCAGCAGGGCTTAGATCATATTCGCGAGTGAGTAAAATGATATAAAGGAAAGGATGAGTTTGTAATGATTTCGGATAAGATGATGAGTCTTACGAAGAATAATTCGGTTATAAGGGCGATGTTCGAGGAAGGGAAGGCCATGGCCAAGAAGTTCGGTCCGGAGAACGTCTTTGACTTCTCCATCGGCAACCCCAACGTCCCGGCACCCCATGAGATTATAGATGCCATAGCCGACGTGGTAAATGAGGAGGACCCATTATACCTCCACGGCTACATGAGCAACACCGGCTACGAGAAGGTAAGAGACGCCATCGCAAATGATTTGAATAAGCGATTCGGCACATCATTTACGGAGAATAACATCATCATGGCTGTAGGCGCTGCCGGAGGCATGAATGTTGCACTAAAGACCTTCCTTAATCCCGGGGACGAGGTGCTGGTTATCAAGCCTTACTTCGTGGATTACAGAAATTACGTGGAGAATTACGGCGGCGTTATCGTGGAGGTGGAGTGCGACCCCAAGACTTTTATGCCTGATATGGCAAGTCTGGCCTCCAAGATCACTCGTAAGACCAAGGGGATCATTATCAATACCCCCAACAACCCCACAGGGGCCATTTATTCCGCCGAGACCTTAGATGAGATGGCAAAGGTCCTTACGAGCAAGGAGAAGGAGTACGGCACCAGCATTTATATGGTTTCCGACGAACCTTACAGAGACCTGGCTTACGACGGCATTGAGGTGCCTTATGTCACCAAGCATTACCACAACGCGGTGGTTGTGTATTCCTACAGTAAGTCCCTGTCCCTGCCGGGAGAGCGTATCGGCTATATCGTTGTGCCTTCTGAGCTGGACGATTATGAAAATGCCTTTGCGGGCATGGGGATCGCTACCAGGATCTTAGGCTTTATAAATGCGCCATCGCTGATGCAGCTTGTGGTTGCTCAGTGCTTAGACTGCAAGACCGACATTTCCTATTATGATAAGAATCGTAAGGCCCTCTATGACGGCCTTACCAAGCTGGGATTTGAATGCGTTAAGCCCGACGGGGCCTTCTATCTTTTTATGAAAGCTCCCATCGATGACGATAAGGAATTCTGCAATGTTGCCAAGAAGTACAATCTGCTTCTTGTTCCCAGCTCATCCTTCGGATGGAAGGGCTATGTGCGGATCGCCTACTGCGTATCCTACGAGAAGATCGTGAATTCAATGCCCAGATTCGCTGAGCTTGCTAAGGAGTATGGATTATCATGAGCAAATGGGAGAGTTACGTTAGAAAAGTAGTGCCCTACGTGCCCGGGGAACAGCCCAAGGCCAAGGGAATCATAAAGCTGAATACAAATGAGAATCCCTATCCTCCCTGTCCCGGAGTGAGGGAAGCTCTGGAAGAGATGGATTACGAGAGACTCCGCCTGTATCCGGATCCTACCTGCGAGGACCTGATAACTGTCCTTGCGGAGAATTACGGGGTTAAGAATGAAAATGTATTCGTAGGCGTAGGTTCCGACGATGTCATCTCCATGTGTTTTTTGACATTTTTTAATTCGGACAAGCCGATATTATTTCCGGATATAACTTATTCCTTCTATGACGTATGGGCTGATATGTACCGGATCCCTTATAAGACTAAGGCTCTGGACAAGAAGTTTAATATCGTCAAAGAGGATTATTACGAGGAAAACGGAGGCATCATTTTCCCCAATCCCAATGCACCCACAGGAGCTTTAATGGGACTTGAGGACGTGGAAGATATCGTGGCCCACAACCCTGACAGCGTAGTAATAGTGGATGAGGCATATATCGATTTCGGAGGAGAGTCAGCCATAGGGCTTACCGCTAAGTATAAGAACCTTCTGGTGGTACAGACATTTTCCAAATCCAGATCCATGGCGGGTATCAGGATCGGTTATGCCATCGGGGATAAGAAGCTTATCAAATATCTTAACGATGTTAAATATTCCTTTAATTCATATACCATGAACCAGGCGTCATTACTCTTAGGACCCCTGGCAGTAAAGGATAAATGGTACTTTGATGAGACCAGAAACAAGATTATCGATACCAGGGAGAGGGTAAAAAAAGAGTTATCCAAACTTGGATTTTCCTTCCCTGATTCAAAAGCTAATTTTATTTTTGCCACTCATAAGACGGCCAAGGCTGAGGATATCTTTAACGCCTTAAGGAAGAAGAACATTTTTGTCAGATTCTTTAAGAAGCCCAGGATAGATAACTACTTGAGGATTACCATAGGCACAGACGAAGAGATGGATGCCCTTATTGATTTCCTAAAAGGATGGATAAAATGAAGGATGAAGTAGTAAGTCTGCTTGAAAGTGTGGGAACTCCTTCTTACGTGGTGGACATAGAGGCCCTTAAGAGAAATCTGGAGGTGCTGCTTAGGCTGCAGAAGGAGGCCGGATGCAAGGTCCTCCTGGCCCAGAAGGCATTTTCCATGTATCATCTGTATCCCATGATAGGGGACTATTTGACGGGAACCACTGCCAGCGGGCTCTTCGAGGCGAAACTTGCCCATGAGCACATGGGGGATAAGGAGATCCACGTATATTCTCCGGCCTATGGCTTAGAGGAAATGAAAGAACTGGTGACCTTTGCCGACCATATTTCATTTAACAGCAGGGGGCAGTATGAGAGGTTCAAGCCGGTGGTGGAAGCAGCGGGAAGGCAGATTTCCTGTGGGCTGCGCCTTAATCCGGAATACTCGGAAGTTAAAACTGCAGTTTATAACCCCTGCGCCCCGGGATCCAGATTGGGGATAAAGGTATCTGATCTTGAGGAAATGGATCTTACCGGTATCGAGGGCCTTGCCTTTCATACCATGTGCGAGCAGGGGGCTGATGTGCTGGAGCGGACCCTTATTCGGGTGGAAGAGAAGTTCGGGAAGTACTTTGACCGGATGAAATGGATTAATTTCGGAGGGGGCCATCACATTACAAGAGATGGCTATGACCTGGAGTTACTCAGCAGACTGGTGAAAGACTTTAAAGAAAGGTATGACACGGAGGTTTATCTGGAGCCGGGAGAGGCTGTGGCATTAAACGCAGGCTACCTGGTTTCAAGTGTAGAAGATATAGTGGAAAATGAAATGCAGATTGGAATTCTTGATACTTCTGCAGCCACACACATGCCGGATGTATTGGAGATGCCCTACCGGCCGGAGATAATCGGTACTGGTAAAGCAGGGGAGAAGAAGTATACATACAGACTGGCGGGACCTACCTGTCTGGCGGGAGACGTGATAGGGGATTACTCATTTGATGAGCCCTTAAAGACAGGGGACAAGGTGATATTTACGGATATGGCCATTTATACAATGGTTAAGAATAATACCTTTAACGGACGGCCGCTGCCCTCTATTGCAGTGCTGGAGGGGGACAGAGTAAGAGTCGTAAAAGAGTTTGGGTATGAAGATTTTAAGTCGAGATTGTAATAATCAAAATATCAAAGGGGTAGACTTATGAAAATAAGATTATTAGCAGGACTTATGGCAGTTATGGTTGTTGCAGCTTCCGGTTGCGGACAGGCTGCAGGAGGGGCGTCGAGCTCGGCGGCAAAGACAAGTAGCGCAAGCAGTGCGGCCAGCTCCACATTTGCAGCGAGCAGCGTGGCAGCGCCTTCAAGTGTGGCTCAGAAAAAGGGAACTATTCAGACGGAATTGGATAAGATCGAGGAAGCTTCGGATAAGTTCAAAAACATGGACTGGGGGAGCATGCCTCAGCAGACCATGAACAAGAACGCTGCGGACTGGTACAAGCTTTGGGACGACGAGCTTAACTCCTTGTGGGAGAGGCTGATGGAGCATATTAATCCGGCGAGAAAAGATAACACGGTTTTACTTCAGAAGGAATGGATCAAAAAGAAGGAAGAAAAGATAAAAAAGGCCGGAAGCGAGGCTGAGGGCGGAACACTGCAGCCTTATCTTGAGGCCGGAGAAGCGATGCGACTTACAAGGGAAAGATGCTATTATATCGGTGCCCTGTTGGTGGAGTCCATTGGAGGTGAGCCTTACGAGATCCCCGAGGACGTCATGAAGGTTTTGACTGAGAAGTAATTTTTTTTTAAGGAGACAGGGGACGGTTCTCTGTCTCCTTATGAGGGTTTTATATGAGCAAACTGGCTGTGATTTTTCCGGGAATGGGGTATACCGCGGACCGGGCCCTGCTGTACTACGCGGGGAAGGTGGCTGAAAGCTGCGGTTATAAGCGGGTCAGCCTCAGTTTTAGTGAAATCGGGTGGTCCAAGGAAGATCTTTCGGACCATAAGAAGATAATGGAGATGCTGAACAAATGCATTAAACTCGTGGAAAGGGACTTGTCAGGTTATGATCTGGAGGGAGAAAAAGATATCCTCTTTATTTCCAAGAGCGTCGGAACCCTTGTGGCGGCTGCATTTGCCAAGAAAAAAGGCATTAAGGTAAAACACATATTTTTCACCCCTCTGAAGGCCATCGACAGATTCATCCCGGAAAAAAGCGGAATCGTCTTTTACGGAGGCCGGGATCCCATATCCGGTGCGGCTTCCATTAAAGAGGTGTGCGACAGGCTGCACCTGGAGGCTCATCTTATAAAGGGTGGCAATCACTCCCTGGAGACGGGGGATATCGAGACTGACCTGGATAATCTCAAGAAGGTTATTTTAAAGGTGGAGGACTTCCTGTCAGATAAGAACATTTACGATTATAAGGTCCTGGCTAGAGACGGGGCTATAGTTCCCATTTCAGACTATCGTGGGAAGGTTCTTTTGATCGTCAATACCGCCACGGGCTGCGGGTTTACGCCGCAATACGAGAAACTGGAGAGCATTTACCGCAGCTATCGCAAGGATGGATTTGAGATACTTGATTTTCCCTGCAACCAGTTTGACAGGCAGGCGCCGGGGAATTCCAACACTATCCACAGTTTCTGCACTGCCAGGTATGACATTTCATTTACCCAGTTTCGAAAATGCGATGTCAACGGGAAAAATGAGCTGGAGTTGTACTCTTTTCTGAAGAAAGAACAGGGTTTTCATGGATTTGAGGAGAATCAGGATGCGGATTTCTTAAAGAAGAAGCTGTCGGTTGAGGCACCGGATTACGAGCAGACATCGGATATCAAGTGGAATTTCACTAAGTTTCTGGTGGACCGGGAAGGCAAGGTGGTGGCCCGATTCGAGCCCACGGATGACCTTAACGGGATGGAACGAAAAATTAAAGGTTTATTATAAATCCTCATCATTTTCTTTGCTTTTCTTAATAATATTGTATATCTCAAGTCCCGTGAGAAAGACAAATGTGGTGATGGTGTAGGGGCTGGTGAGCAGCCGCATGTATTCCGTGTGGGTAACTAAACTTACCACGAATAAAGCGATTCCGTAGCCTACCATCATGAAAATTATGGTGAAAATGATCATGAACCCCATGTTATTTGGCTTATTTGGCATGATGTGCTCCTTTATTTCCTTATTATAGGTTCTTTAAATGAATGGTTTTCCCGCCGGGCTTACTGTTTTGTTTCACGGCCCGGAGGTATTTCTCCGTAAATGAAAGGTTCTCGTCCTCATCGGAAACCTGACTTTTCTTAATCCTCTCATTAATGCAGGAATGGCACATGGCCCGCAAATGATCCTCCTCGCCGGAAGAGAACCAGTTCCTGATGCGTGCGTTAAGATCATCAAGGGTTTCAACATTCTCGCCGGCCATAAAATTGCTCATGCGAAGCATCAGTTCGGAATTCATCCGTTCTTTGACGGTCTTAATGATCTCGTCCGTCATCAGGTCGTTTGGATTCTCATGCTGGTGCTTTCTCAATTCCTCATCTGAAATGGAGTTGGCCGTTGTATTAATAAACTCAACTGTTGCAGATAGTATCTCCTGATTACTTAACATGTGCATCCCCCCCTCACAGGCTATTATACCACAACCTACCACCCCCATGGCAAGAAAAAAGGGTAGTAAAAATTAAATCTTGATTGGCTCTTTACGAATCCGGTAACTTCATATAAACTTAAGCGTAATAAAACGGGGAGACAGGTGCAGGAAGATGAAGTCCAAGTATATCATTAATACTTCATATATCAGTAAGAACAAGACTTGCGAGACTGCGGACCTTCTTTTCCCTTTTTTAAAACAGGATAATTTTTCTTTTTTTGACCGGTGATTTATTCCCGGTTTTTATTTTTGTTCGCGAGTAATATGAACTAGGAGGAAACAAGAATGAGTAAACGAACAGACATCAAGACAGTGTTGATCATCGGTTCCGGCCCCATCATCATTGGCCAGGCCTGCGAATTCGACTATTCCGGCACCCAGGCCTGCAAGGCCCTGAGGAAACTGGGATACAAGATCGTGCTGGTGAATTCAAACCCGGCCACCATCATGACGGACCCGGAGACAGCGGATGTTACATATATCGAGCCCTTAAATGTCAAGAGACTCACCCAGATCATCGAAAAGGAGCGCCCGGACGCCATTTTGCCTAACCTGGGCGGCCAGTCCGGCCTTAACCTCTGCTCCGAGCTCGCTTCCAAGGGAGTCCTTGATAAATACGGCGTAAAGGTCATCGGTGTCCAGATCGATGCCATCGAGAGAGGCGAGGACCGTATCGAATTCAAGAAAACCATGGAGAAGCTTGGCATCGAGATGGCCCGTTCCGAGGTGGCTTACTCAGTTGAGGAGGCCCTTGCTATCGCTGACAAACTGGGCTACCCCGTTGTTCTCCGTCCCGCATACACCATGGGCGGCGCCGGCGGAGGCCTGGTATATAACGTCGAAGAGTTAAAGACCGTATGCGCCAGAGGCTTGCAGGCATCCTTAGTGGGCCAGGTTCTGGTGGAAGAGTCCATCATCGGCTGGGAGGAGCTGGAGCTGGAGGTTGTCCGGGACGCCAAGGGCAACATGATCACGGTCTGCTTCATCGAGAACATCGACCCCATGGGGGTTCACACCGGCGACTCCTACTGTTCAGCCCCCATGCTGACCATTTCCAAGGAAGTTCAGGACCGCCTTCAGGAGCAGGCATACCGCATTGTAAATGAAGTTCAGGTCATCGGCGGAACAAATGTGCAGTTCGCCCACGACCCGGTTTCCGACCGAATCATCGTTATAGAGATCAACCCGCGTACATCCCGTTCATCAGCCCTGGCTTCCAAGGCTACGGGCTTCCCCATCGCCCTGGTTTCCGCCATGCTGGCGTCCGGCCTCACTTTGGACGAGATCCCCTGCGGCGTTAACGGAACATTGGATAAATACAAACCCGGCGGAGATTACGTGGTTATCAAGTTCGCCCGCTGGGCATTTGAGAAATTCCACGGCGCCGAGGACAAGCTGGGGACCCAGATGCGTGCTGTGGGCGAAGTTATGAGCATCGGCAAGAACTATAAGGAGGCTTTCCAGAAGGCTATCCGAAGCCTGGAAAAAGGCCGCTACGGACTTGGTTTTGCTAAGGATTTTCACGACAAGACCAAGGAAGAGCTGCTTTCCATGCTCATTTACCCCACCAGCGAGCGCCAGTTCATTATGTATGAGGCTATCAGAAAAGGCGCCACAAATGAGGAAATCTACAACCTCACCAAGATCAAGCACTACTTCCTTGATCAGATGAGAGAACTGGTGGAGGAAGAGGAAGAACTCTTAAAACACAAGGGAAAAGTTCCTGCAAAAGACGTGCTTCTTAAGGCTAAGCAGGACGGATTTTCAGATAAATACCTCTCCCAGATCCTTGATGTTACCGAGGATGACATCCGTAACGCAAGAATAGCGGCGGGCATCGAAGAGGCCTGGGAGCCGGTGCGGGTTTCCGGCACCAAGGACAGCGCTTACTATTACTCAACTTACTGCGCTCCCGACAACAACACCGTTTCAGATAAGAAGAAAGTCATGATCTTAGGCGGCGGCCCCAACCGTATAGGCCAGGGTATCGAGTTCGACTACTGCTGCGTTCACGCCGCATTTGCCCTGAAGGAAATGGGCTTCGAGACCATCATCGTAAACTGCAACCCGGAGACGGTTTCCACGGACTATGATACCTCCGACAAGCTTTATTTCGAGCCCCTGACCTTGGAGGACGTGCTGTCCATTTATAATAAGGAAAAACCCCTGGGAGTTATCGCCCAGTTCGGCGGACAGACCCCCTTAAACTTAGCGGCCGACCTGAAGAAGAACGGGGTTAAGATCTTAGGCACTTCACCGGAGATTATCGACATGGCCGAGGACCGGGACCTCTTTAGAAATATGATGGATAAGCTGGGAATCCCCATGCCCGAGGCCGGAATGGCGGTCAACGTGGAGGAAGCCCTTGCTATCGCCGAGAAAATAGGCTATCCCGTTATGGTTCGCCCTTCCTACGTGCTGGGCGGCCGGGGAATGGAAGTTGTAAATGAGCCCGAGAGCCTGAAACAGTACATGGCAGCCGCAGTCGGCGTCACACCGGACCGGCCCATTTTGATCGACCGGTTCTTACGCCACGCTACGGAATGTGAGGCGGACGCCATCGCAGACGGAAATGATGCATACATCCCCGCAGTTATGGAGCATGTTGAGCTGGCAGGCGTTCACTCCGGCGACTCCGCTTGTATCCTGCCTTCCAAGAATATTCCGGAAAATTTGGTGGCTACCATCAAGGACTACACCAAGAGAATCGCCGTGGAAATGGGTGTCTGCGGTCTCATGAACATGCAGTACGCCATCGAAGACGGCAAGGTATACGTGCTTGAGGCCAACCCCAGAGCATCCCGTACAGTGCCCCTGGTTTCCAAGGTCTGCAACATAAATATGGTTAAGCTGGCCACAAAGATAATGACCAGAGAGCTTACGGGGGATGGTTCACCCATCGAAGGCATGGCAGAGGTTAAACCCAGATACTATGGGGTAAAGGAAGCCGTATTCCCATTTAACATGTTCCAGGAGGTAGACCCCTTACTTGGACCGGAGATGCGGTCCACCGGTGAGGTTCTGGGACTTTCCGATAACGTGGGAGAGGCATTTTTCAAGGCCCAGGAGGCTACACAAAACGTGCTGCCCAAGGAAGGCGCAGTGCTTATGAGCATCGCAAGAAAGGATAAGCCGGAAGCCGTGGATATAGCCCGCATTTTCGATGAATGCGGCTTCAAGATCTACGCTACGGGAAGCACTTACACCCTTCTTGAAGAAAACGGAATTAAAAATATTGAGAAGATAAATAAGATGCAGGAGGGCCGTCCCAACATCGTGGACGCCGTGATGAACGGGAAGATTCAGCTGATCATCAACACACCGGCCACTGACCGCAACGAGAAAATGTTCGACGACAGCTACATCCGTAAGACCGCTATCAAGGCCAAGGTGCCCTACTTTACCACCATGGCAGCTGCTAAGGCGACTGCTGAGGGCATCCGCACCGTGATCAAAGACGGAGAGGTAGGGGTAATGTCCCTCCAGGAGATCCACGGATTGTAAAAACAAAAAACCTGACAGAGGGACTGTCCTTCTGTCAGGTTTTTTTATTTGAAGGAGACAGGGGACGGTTCTCTGTCTCCTTCCAAAAATCCAGTAAAATCAAGGCTTTCAAAAAGGAGACAGAGAACCGTCCCCTGTCTCCTTTACATCCCGCCTTCAATTATGTATAATTATCTAGGTTTTTTATGAAGAGTCTCAGAAAGGGGTATATATATGGAGAGATTAGTTGGTACAGTATCAAGAGGTATCAGAGGGCCCATCATCAGGCAGGGGGACGACCTGGCGGGGATCGTGGTGGACAGCATCCTCTCAGCAGCCAAGTCGGAGGGCTTCGAACTTCGTGACAAGGACGTTATCGCCGTTACGGAGTCGGTAGTTGCCAGAAGCCAAGGCAATTACGCCACCATAGATGCCATTGCAAAGGATGTTAAGGCCAAACTTGGGGGCGAGACCATCGGCGTTATCTTCCCCATCCTTTCCCGTAACCGTTTCGCCATCAGCTTAAAAGGCATCGCAAAAGGGACTAAGAAGGTTGTTCTGCAGCTGTCCTACCCAAGCGACGAAGTGGGAAATGCCTTGCTTACCTACGACGACCTGGACGCAGCCGGGGTTAACCCCTACAGCGACGTGCTGACGCTGTCAGAATACCGGGAGAAATTCGGTGTCAGAAAGCACGAATTTACGGGCATTGACTACATCGACTACTACTCAGAGCTTATAAAGGAAGCAGGGGCCGAGGTTGAGGTTATATTTGCCAACCATGCCCAGGCGATTTTAAAATACACCAAAAATGTGCTGACATGCGACATTCACACCAGAGCACGTTCCAAGAGACTGCTTAAAGAGGGTGGAGCTGACAAGGTTTGCGGACTTGACGACATCCTCACATCATCCGTTGACGGCAGCGGATTTAACAGCAAATACGGCCTTCTTGGTTCAAATAAGTCCACGGAAGACACCATCAAGCTCTTCCCGGAAAAATGCCAGGGCCTGGTGGATGACATCCAGAAGGAGATCAAGGCCAAGACCGGCAAGAACGTTGAGGTTATGGTCTACGGTGACGGTGCTTTCAAGGATCCTCAGGGGAAAATATGGGAGCTGGCAGACCCGGTGGTATCCCCCGCATTTACAAAGGGGCTGGTTGGTACACCAAACGAGCTGAAATTAAAATACTTAGCTGACAATGATTACAAGGATCTCTCCGGAGACGAGCTGAAAGCCGCCATAGAGAAGAGCATCAAGGAAAAGGAGGGCAACCTGGTAGGGAATATGGCTTCCCAGGGAACTACCCCCAGACAGCTCACTGACCTTATCGGCTCCCTTTGCGACCTAACATCCGGCTCAGGAGACAAGGGAACCCCCATCATCCTGGTACAGGGATATTTCGACAATTACACGAACGAGTAAAATATAATGTTTGACGAACTTACAAAAGAAGATATTAAGAAAATGGAAGAGGAGATCGAGTACCGCAAGCTGGTGGTCCGAAAAGAAGCCCTGGAGGCGGTCAAAGAAGCCAGGGCTCACGGCGATCTCTCCGAGAACTTCGAATATCACGCAGCAAAAAAAGACAAGAATCAAAACGAGAGCAGGATCCGCTATCTGGAGAAAATGATCAAGACGGCCAAGATCATTTCCGATGAATCCGCCGCCGACGAGGTGGGCCTTAACAACACGGTGACGGTCTACATCGAGGAGGACGACGAGGAAGAGACCTACAAGATCATGACCACCATAAGAAGCGACAGCCTGCAAAACAAGATCAGCATCGATTCCCCGCTGGGAAAGGCCCTGATGGGACACAAGGTGGGAGACAGGGTGCTTATCACCGTGGACGATAGCTACAGCTACTACGTGGTTATTCGAAAAATTGAGAATACAAGCGGATCTGAAGAAGACGAGATTAGAAAATTCTAGCAACCCAATTTCCCTATCCGCACTTTGTAGTAACAAGCAGAAGGCAGTTAAAACAAAACGATATTTTACTGCCTTCTGCTTGATTTTTTTCCTCCCTCATTTATAATTAATATGGATATGTAGCTATTTACATAAAGTACATGAGGGGAAGGAAAAGAATATGAGAGGAAAAGTTAGAAATGACATCAATTTAATCATTGTAGCAGCGGCGCTTATTATCGCTACCTGTATTATGCCATTGCCGGAAGGCCTGTCCAGAGCAGGACTGCAATCCTTCGGAGTTATCCTGGCTGCATTGGTGCTGTGGATAGGAGAGGCCATGAATATGGCGGTTGTAGGTATTTTCATGGCTTCGCTGCTGGTATTTTTGGGGGTTATGTCACCGGCTGATATGTTCAAAGGCTTCGGCGGAAGCGTGTTCTTCTTCATGGTAGGAACCATGTCCATCACCACCGCCATGGCCCAGACCTCCATACCAACCCGCATCGCCGGTTTCATCATGAAATGGGCCAAGAAATCACCGCAGAAACTTGTAGTGGGATTCGCCTGCGGAACGGCCCTTCTTTCGTCAATTATGTCCAACATCCCCACCTGCGCCTTGTTCGCATCCCTTGGAATGGCGGTGCTCAAAGCCAACGGGGATCCGACTCCCGGCACATCCAAGCTGGGCAAGGCGCTTATGATCGCCATCCCGGCAGGCTCAGTTATCGGAGGTTACATGACTCCGGCGGGGGGCCCCACCAACATCATCGCAATGAACTACCTGGCACAGATCGGCCACCCGGTCACCTTCCTCCAGTGGATGATCCAGGGCTACCCCATCGGATTTGCCATGACGATTCTGGTTTCTTTATGGATCACCTTCGTTCACAAGCCGGAATCCATCGGAGACGAGGCTTTAGCCAAGGCCGAGGAGATGGTCCACGGAAATGGTCCCCTCCAGCCAAAGGAGATCAAGACCTTAGCTGTGGTAGCGGCCATGTTTATCGCCTGGATCGCATCATCCTGGATCCCCATGCTTAACACTACCTGCGTGGCTTTAATGGGAACCTGCCTCTTTATGTTCCCGGGAATCGATGTATTGGAATGGAATGATTACTCACAAAAAGGCGGATGGGACGCAACATTTATGGTTGGTTCCGTAGGTGCCTTAGCTGACGCGGCCCTTAGTACGGGAGCAGCCGCATGGCTTATAAAGACAGTACTTTCAGGCACAGTAGGCTGGGGAAGCATCGCAGTATTCATGCTTATATCTTTCCTGGTATGCGTCCTTCACGTGCTCTGCCCCTCAGGTCCCGCCGTTGCAGGCCTTGCAGTGGTGCCCATAGTTGACCTGGCAATGATGGTAGGGGTTAACCCGGTGGCAGCCGCCATCCTGGTTTCCTTCTGGTCGGCAGTAACCTTTATCCTGCCTACGGATGCAGTGCCCATGTTCACTTACAAATTCGGTTATTACAAGTTCGGGGATATGATAAAAGCGGGAATTCCCATATCTATACTTGTTGCAGTACTGGTGGCGGTTATGATACCCGGCGCCGTGGGAATACTGGGAATCGTTTAAGAAAATGTTGACTAAGTAGGACAAATGCGATAAAATAGCATTTGTTCGCAGAAGTGGCGGAATTGGCAGACGCGCACGGTTCAGGTCCGTGTGATAGCAATATCATGAGGGTTCAAGTCCCTTCTTCTGCAGGAAGTAAAAAGGAGTTATGGCCGGAGGCCATAGCTCCTTTTTAAATAATACCCTTACTTCACCAGCGTCTCGCTCCCCGAAGCCGCATTCATTATCAGGGCCTCCCCCTGATACACCTTCTGCACCCGGGAGCTTCCCGCATAAATCTGGAAGTACATTTGCGGTATAACTACCGTCTCTGTGTGAGAGCTGTTTCTGGCACATACATGCGTCTTAGAACCCTCTTCATAAACGGTCGCTTCTTTAAGCACGCTCCAGTCTCCCCATGAATGCCCAAGGGGACTGCCTACAGTTTGCGTCACCCCACACTTGCTGCACTTCTGTGTAGCAGCTGTCGTACATGTAGCATTCGCAGTAGTAGTAAATGAATGAGATCCGTTTGTATTCACGGAAATGTTGTAGGGAACGGATTTCTGTGTAGAGTAGTCGTAATAAGTTGTGGGCCAGTTTGATAGGGTCCTGAAATCGCCATACATGCTGCTTACGTAACTATAGTATCCAAGTATTTGGTAACGAAGATTGTTACCATCAATCACCGGATTCGGGTTTACAACAAGATAACGATTAATGTATTCTCTTACATCAGGACTATCCCATGTACTACTATAAGCATAAGTATCAACGCCACCATACCAAAAAATAACATGATAACCGGTGCTTCTATCTCTGCCTCCTGAAGGTTTAGCTGCCCCCGGAAGAACTGTTCGGTAACCACTAAAGCGGTAGGTCTTGTCTTCGGTCCAATACTCGTATTCATATGTTTCCCAAAGTTCGGCGATTTGCGGACATCCTGCTGATCTTGGAATGTATAGATATCCGTTTTTGCTAATGGTGGCGGTGGCACTTGCCGCGTAGACATTTGACGAATATGCATAGGCGATGCATATTCCAAGAAGCATCATAATGCTTAGATTTCGCAGATGCTTAAGAAATATTAGTTTTCTTTCCTTCGTTGAAAATGAGTCCTCCTTTCTTAGATTTGTAAACTCGAGTATACTTATGGATAATACCATGGCTCATCTAAAGAGTAAACTGTAAATGTATACAAATATTGTAAATGTCCAACCTGGTACTTTAGGTTATTTTGCGAAGACATTTTTTATAAACCCGCAAAAATATGATAAAATGGTACCAGTACAAAATGAAAATCCGGAGGTATCTTATGATCACAGACGAAAAAATGATAAAAACCCTGATACAAGAAGCCATAAATATGTTGCCTAAGGCCTACGCCCCCTACTCCAACTTCCACGTGGGCGCAGCATTACTTACCAAGACAGGCAAGATCTATCGGGGAGTTAACATCGAGAATGCCTCCTACGGCTTATGTAACTGCGCTGAGCGTACTGCCATATTCTCCGCCGTAAAGGAAGGGGAGAGGGAGTTTGAGGCCATCTGCATAGTAGGGGGACCAAAGGGAGAGATAAGTGACCTTTGCCCGCCTTGCGGGGCCTGCCGCCAGGTAATGAGCGAGTTCTGTAAGAATGACTTTACCATTATACTGGCAAGGTCTCAGGAGGACTACGAACTCCACACATTAGGGGAACTCTTCCCCCTAAGCTTCAACAGCGATAACTTATAGGTAGTCAGTGGGTGAGTCAGTGGGGACGGAAAAGCTGACAGGGGGACGTACCTTTTGTCATGTTTTTGAGAAACAGAACATTGTTTTCATTCCTTGTCAAAACATGACAAAAGGTACGT
>Ga0310695_10000988_pt1 | contig 69616 bp, 54 predicted proteins | sample RumenRJG_04DNA_FD_203882 | JGI IMG/M metagenome (GOLD analysis project Ga0310695, IMG submission 203882) | Bovine rumen microbial communities from Lethbridge, Alberta, Canada - RJG_04 (v2) (version 2) | ecosystem: Host-associated > Mammals > Digestive system > Stomach > Rumen | place: Canada... | reverse complement strand
TTGTGGTGATGAAAAAAATCATTGGTAACCCCAACTTATTTCTCGCTTGTTTCTCGATGTAAGGTCGTAGCAGCTCCAATCCAAGTCCAATCCAGCTCCAATTCAACTCCAATAGCCAATTGGAGATCTATTGGATTTGCATAGGAGTTATATAGGGCTTGTTATGAAGGTGTATAGGCATATCCAAGAAAAAAATCCCTTTTAGGGGTTAGAGAGCCTAATTTAACGTGAGTTCGACGACTTGCTTCAGCTTGATGAGCTTCAGCGAATAAAATAAACGCTGCGCTTGGCTACATGAATTAATCGTGAATTAACCGCAAATTATCCGAAAAATTATTATTGTTGACATGAGAATAAAAGAATTTACGATTAATTCACGGATAATTCACGGGCATTTACGTTCGCCCAAGGCAAAAATTAAGGGGTGATGAGTAGTTGCAAATTCATCGAGATTTGTCGCAGACCCACTGACCAAAGGGAGGTAACTCACGTTAATAATACAAGTTTGGCAAGTTCCAAACAGTCAGGAAGACAGTACTATTCGTAACCTCGTACATACAAGTGAAACGAGCATGTGTGGGGGGATTCATGCTCAGCGAGTCCTTGTTATTTAACGTCAGTTCGACGAAAATAAACCGCTTGCTACAAGAAGAAATTAATGCGACATTAATGTGTCATTTGTGAGAACTTGCTTTAGCTTGATGAGCTTCAGCGAATAATTAATGTAGGTTCGCAGAGCGAAAACATATAATTACCCATTAATACCACATTAATACCGCATTAATTTTATGTAAAGTACAAGCATCGGAGATACATCCATGAAATTCGTCGAACTCACGTTAATTACATTGTCTTTTTTCCATCAATAATTTGCTAATCTCGAAAAAATGTATTAATTTTGTCGCTCGTAAAAATATAAATGAAGAGATGACAATGAAGTTCTCTATCACCATACCTGCATTTAAGAGGCGTTTCCTCAAGGAGGCTATCGACAGCGTGTGTCGGCAGACATATACTGATTGGGAACTCATCGTTGTGGATGATTGCTCGCCTGAGGACCTGCGTTCGGTGGTGGAGCCGTATCTCGCTGACGGACGGGTTCACTATCACCGTAATGCGGTGAACTGTGGGGCGGTGAACGTGGTGGATAACTGGAACATCTGTCTAAAGCATTGCACGGGTGACTATGTTATATGTATGGGTGACGATGATTGTATGTTGCCTTGCTGCCTTGAAGAGTACCGAAAGTTGGTTGATGCGTATCCCGACTTGAATGTATATCATGCCTGGACGGAAATAATCGACGAGAATAATGCCACGGTCTTTATTCAGCAGCCTCGCCCTGAGCGTGAGTCGGCTTTATCCTTGTTATGGAACAGATGGAATAGTAGGTGGTATCAGTTTATAGGTGATTTCTGCTATAATACAAGTCATCTGAGAGATAACAATGGTTACTATAAGTTGCCGTTGGCTTGGGGCTCGGATGATGTAACGGCGGTAAGGGCTGCTATTGGTAACGGTATTGCAAATACCCAGCGAGTATGCTTTCAGTATAGGGACAACCGACAGTCGATTACAAGCTCGAAGAATGCGAGGATAAAGCTTGAGGCAACCTTGTTAGCATATCAATGGTTCAGAAACTATCTTGACGGACTTGTTCCATCTACCTTGAGCTATGAGGATCGTTGTTATCGTGCCTCTATTGATTCGGTTTGCAAAAAATACTATATGTCGATAGGTGAGGACTGCATGGAGGATGTTCATGGAAATCCTTTTAGGATGATGTTCTGGTACAAGCAACTTAAGTGTTTCGACTTTCCGATGAAGATGTTTGTAAAGTGGTATTTCGGTTCTTTTTCTAAGGTCTAAAGACGAAAGTCTAAAGTTAAGGTGGATGAAAAGACTTTTATACATAAATAACTATAATTGTAGTTCGGAACATAAGGAAGGATATCCCGACAATCATCTTTGGGGGGCTGACTATTTGACAGGAAAGTTTGAGGTGGTCTGTGCAAAGGTTCCTGGAGACATTGTCAGTAACAGGATTCCATATGGTCACGTGCTCAATAGCCTGTATCGTCAGATGGCACTTTTTGTTCGTCATCCTTTTATAGGGTATGTGTATTCTGCATGTGGTGATTTGACTGATATGTTTGCCCTTGCCAATGTTCTTCATATAGGGCATAGAAAATTATATAAGATAACCCATCATGGCAATGGGGCGATACGCTATCCGAATGGGTATGACCGAATAATGTTTATCTCACAGGTGGTCAGGGATCGATATTCGTATCTTGGAAATACACGATACATAGAGTGGGGGGGCGATTCGGCATTTGCCAAAAGGTTTCTTAATGTGGAGCACCCTATGGAGTTCGACTTTATAAGTGCAGGTAAGACAGGTCGTGACTATAAGTGCATGATAACGGCTGCAGGTAGGGTTGAGGCTAAGACTCTAATTGTGTCGGATATAAATAATGTTGATTACCCTAAGGATAAGATAACGGTTTTGTGCGGTAATAGGGAGGCGTGCAATAGCCTTGACTATGATGCTGTCTTTTCTTGTTATGCCAAATCAAGGTTCATAGTTATTCCATGTAGCCAAAAGGATGAGCGTAACGTTTATACAATCAATGGATTGACCTCGTTTGTTGATGCCGTTGTTATGCATAAGCCTGTCTTGGTTAGTAGTAGCAGTAATATGGGAATTGACTTTGAAAAACTGGGGATTGGCTTGGTATATGAGGCTGGCAATAGCGATGATATGCAAAGGAAGATGGAATCCCTGCTAAATTTAGGTCAGGAGGAATATGAACGTATGTGCCATAATATGGCAGTCTATTCTGAAACGCATAATTATGTGGAGTTTTGCAAGCAACTTGTAAATGTAATAGATTAAGAAAAAATGTGCAAGGTATTAATCATAACATGCCATAAACTTGATGAAGACAATGGTGGAGCAAATGCCTCAAAGGGGTTTATTCATTGCTTGGCATCATTGTTTGCTGATTGTGCCTTGATATATCCTGAATTTGATAATCCGTCGGCTTTCATCCCATCGAACTGTAAGCTGTATCCATGTCATGATGCGCGTAGGAAATGGCAGAAGGGACTTGACATGTATCGCGGAGTGGTGAGCGGACTGTATGCGCACGTAAGGAAACACTTGCAGACGCATAGCTATGACATCATCGTGGTGGATCATTCAGTAACGGCTACGTCGCTCGTGGGCTATCTGAAACAGACTGGGGCGAGGCTCATAACAATACATCATAACGTGGAGCGCGACTATCTGCGTGACAATGGCAAGGAACGCCCTGTTACGTTCAGATACCCTTATAATTACTATGCAAGGAAATCGGAAAGGGAGTGTCTGCTAAATAGTGATGTGAACCTGACTCTCAGCAAGAGGGATGCGGATGAGTTTGCCTCGTGGTATCCTTCGCGCAATCTCCATCTGCACAGCATAGGCATTATGGAGTATAGGCAGATAGCAGACAGGGAGTTCGTTCAGAAGCCAAGGGGGCGTACCTTCGCCATAACAGGCTCGCTGTGCTATGGGCAGTCGCTTGTGTCGATTGTGGATTTCCTGCGCAGATACTATGATGTTCTCCATAAGGTATGTCCCGATGCACGTATCATCATCGCTGGTAGGAATCCTTCACCTGTGCTATCTGAGGAATGTAAGGGTAGGGATGACATAGAGATTGTTCCGAATCCGAAGACTATAGCGGAAGTAGTCAGTAAGGCAGACTATTATATATGTCCGATATTTGCCGGGAGTGGCATAAAGCTAAGAGTGCTGGATGCATTGAAGCAGGGATTGCCAGTGTTGTGCCATGACGTGTCCGTGGCAGGCTATGAATCGTTTGTGGATAAGGGAATCTTGTTCCCATATAGCGATACTGTTTCTTTCGAGGCTTCCCTTCGCAGGATGCTTTGCTCAGAAATTTCCTCGACGGAGATTTACCAGTCGTTCAGGCAATATTTCTCGCTTGAGGCAGGAGCAGAGCGATTGAGGAAGGTGATTCAAGGAAATAATGAGGAGTGAACAATGAAAAATTATAAAATACAGACCCTCTCCCCGCTGGCACATACTCCGATGTTATTAACATCGGACTTCCCCCTTAAAGGGGGAGAGCCGGTTTGCGGTAGGAAGTCTCCCTTTAAGGGAGATTTAGAGGGTCTTGTATTTTTCATTTTTCACTTTTAATTTTTCATTTAAATTATGAATATACTGATCATAACACCATACTTGCCATACCCTCTGAATTCGGGCGGTGCTCAAGGCGTATTCAATATGATAGAGCATCTGCGCTCGAAACATCAGTTTACGATGATAATAAACGAGGGTGGACAGAACAATAAGGAGAATCTTCTGGCTCTAAGGAAACTATGGCCAGATGTGGATATCAGGTACTACTCCTTCAGGCACCAGATGATGTGCCCGTCATTCCTCTATGAGAAGACGAGAAGGGTACTTCTCAGGTTCATTGCGCCAAACAGTCGCCGTCTTATGATAGAGACGGCATTAAGACCGTATGGAGAATGGTTCTCGCGTCATCATGTGGATTTCGTGCATAAGGTGATAGCAGAGAAGAAGATTGACATGGTGGAGGTGAACTTCATGGAGAGTATCTCATGGGTAAATCATCTTCCAGACAATGTGAAGAAGGTGTTCATACATCATGAGCTTGGCTTCGTGAGAAAAGAGCGACTTCTGAGCAACTTGCAGTTGAATGCCAGGGAAAAGCAGATGCTTGCCAAGGCAAAGGCAGCCGAGTTTGCAGACCTTGAGAAGTATGACGCTGTGGTCACGGTGACTGATACGGACAAGAAGATTCTGGAGCGTGAAGGACTCTCAGTTCCAGTATATACTTCAAATTCGGCTGTGAATACCCAGTCGTTCCCATATAGTGAGACACCAGGCAACCTTACTTTCATAGGAGGCTATGGACATCTGCCAAACGTGGAGGGCATAGACTGGTTTGTGGGTAAGGTAGCGCCGTTGCTTCAGGGCAAGGGACTCACCCTCAACATCATTGGTAGGGGATGGCCTGAAGCGTACAATGCCCACGGTGATGTGAACGTATGTCTGAAGGGCTTTGTAGAGAATCTGTCGGATGTGGCTCTCGGTTCAATAATGATAGTGCCGATACTTAGTGGCAGTGGCATGAGGATGAAGATTCTGGAGGCAGCAGCCATGAGTCTTCCGATGGTGACGACAACCGTAGGCGTTGAAGGTCTTGACTTTGTTGACGGGGAGTCATGCATTGTGGCAGATACTCCCGAGGGCTATGCAAAGGCAATCATCCGTCTTTCGGAGGATCACGATTTCCGTCGCATGCTTGGCGAGAATGCCAACAAGGTGTTTGAACAGAAATACTCAGTCTCAAAGCTCGTAGAGAATAGAGATAGAATCTATAATGAAATTATGAATTACTAATTACGAATTACCTGTTTAGCTTTATCGCTTAATGCTTAACGGATGATTCGTAATTGAAAAAAAGAAACTTGGTAATTCGTAATTAGTAATTCGTAATTGAAAAAATATGATTATACGAAGTAAAGCTCCATTAAGACTTGGCCTTGCAGGTGGTGGCACAGATGTGTCACCATATAGCGATATGTATGGAGGACTGGTGCTTAATGCTACGATAAATCTGTATGCCTATTGTACCATAGAGGAATTGCCTGATTGCGATTATATAGAGATTGACTCCTATGATGCAGACGTGCATGAGAGGTACGCATTGGCAGAATCGCTTGAAATTGACGGTAAGGCATCACTAATCAAGGGAGTATATAACCGTCTGATGAAGGATTTCTCCCTTCCATTGGTAGGATTCCGTATCAATACATATAATGATGCTCCAGCAGGCTCAGGACTTGGCACGTCTTCTACTATGGTTGTTACCATAATAAAGGCATTCGTGGAATGGTATAGCCTTCCGTTGGGAGACTATGAGATATCACGCCTTGCATACGAGATAGAGCGTAAGGATCTTCAGTTGAGCGGTGGCAAGCAGGATCAGTATGCAGCCGCGTTTGGAGGATTCAATTACATGGAGTTTTTAATGGATGATATGGTTATCGTCAATCCTCTGAAAGTAAAGCGTTGGATCGTTGACGAACTTGAAGCCTCCATGCTGCTATATTTCACTGGACGTAGTCGTTCTTCTGCAGCTATCATTGATCAGCAGAAGAAGAATGCATCCGACGGTAACACAAAGAGCGTTGAGGCTATGCACCGCATAAAGCAGAGTGCCAAGGATATGAAACTTGCCATTCTGAAAGGTGATATCAATGAGTTCGCACGTATTCTCGGACAGGCATGGGAGGATAAGAAGAAGATGGCAGATGCCATAACAAATCCTATGATCGAAGAGGCATTCAATGTAGCTCTCAAGGCTGGAGCACGTGCAGGTAAGGTAAGCGGTGCGGGCGGAGGCGGCTTTATCATGTTCGTTGTAGAGCCTACACGCAAGAAGGCAGTCATAGAGGCTTTGTCACAGCTTTCAGGCTTCACCATGCCGTTCAATTTCACTGATGGCGGTGCTCATGGGTGGAAGATATATGCCACGGATGATGTGAGGACTTTTAAAAAGAAATAAATCATTGTAAGTACGAATTACTAATTACGAATTACCTGTTTAGCTTTTTATCGCTTAATACTTAGCGGATGACTCGTAATTGAAAAAAGGAAACTTGGTAATTCGTAATTAGTAATTCGTAATTATAAACAAGTAAGTATGAATGATCAGCAGAACAGACATATAGATACGCTCATTCAGCGAATACCAAGACTGCTTGGTTGCAGGCAGGATATAAATGATGCGTATGTCTTGTTGAAGAAGGCATATTCCAACAACAGAAAATTGCTCGTTTGCGGAAATGGCGGATCGGCATCCGACTCTGAGCATATCGTGGGCGAGCTTATGAAGGAGTTCCGCCTCAAGCGTAAGGTCTATGTCAATCAGGCTGAGGCTATGAAAGCCATTGATCCAGAGATGGGACAGATATTGGCTGAAAACCTTCAGGGCGCATTACCTGCTATATGTCTTACAGGTCATTCCGCCCTCACTACGGCGTTTATGAATGATGCCAATGCTGATCTCATCTTTGCTCAGCAGGTAAACGGATATGGCAAACCCAATGATGTGTTTCTTGGAATATCTACATCTGGTAATAGCAAAAACGTGCTATATGCAGCCATTACGGCAAAGTCAAAGGGATTGTCTGTCATTGGACTTACTGGTGAGGCGGAAAGCCGTTTGTCGGAAATTGCCGATGTCTGCATAAGGGTTCCGGAAACTGAAACATATAAGATTCAGGAACTCCATGTACCTGTATATCATTGTCTGTGTCTCATGCTTGAGGAGTATTTCTTTGGCAGAGATTAATCTCTTAATTTCGTAATAGATGAAGGTCGTAATAATGGCAGGCGGCTTGGGAACACGCATTCAGTCGGTAGCAAATGATGTGCCCAAGCCTATGATAAATATATGTGGCAAGCCGATTCTCCAACGTCAGATAGAGAATCTCAGGTCTTGTGGACTTACCGATATCACCCTTGTAATAGGGCATCTCGGCAATGTCATCAGTGACTTCTTCGGTGATGGTTCGGCATTCGGCGTAAATATAAGCTATTTCGTAGAGGATCATCCCTTGGGAACTGCCGGAGCCTTGTTTCAGATGCCTCAGTTGACCGATGATTTCCTTCTGCTTTGCGGAGATACCATCATCGACATTGACTTCAACAAGTTCATCGCCTTCCATCGCGAGAGGAAGGCATGGGCAAGTCTCGTGTCGCATCCTAACGGCCATCCATACGACAGCTCACTGCTGGTCACTGAGATTCTGCCTCCTGCTCAGCCTGGTGCACTTCCGCAGGAAACTGGCAAGGTCATACGATGGATTACGAAGGAAGAGGAACGACTCTACTATAGGAATCGTGTGAATGCAGGCATCGAGATTCTTTCTCCCGAACTGCTGAGAGAGACCATGAAGACGTTCACGCCTCGGCATCCAGAGCATCCTGACAAGATAGACCTTGACAGGGATGTTCTCAAACCTAATATTCCGAGTGGACGAATCTTTGCCTACGATACTCCAGAGTACATCAAGGATATGGGTACGCCCGACCGCTACCGTGAGGCAGAGAGTGACATCGTATCAGGAAAGGTCAAGGCACGCAATCTCAGTAAACCGCAGAAGGCGATATTCATTGATCGTGACGGAACGCTGAACAAGATGGATGGCTTTCTTGTAAAGCCAGAACAGATGCAACTCATAGAAGGAGCAGCGGAAGCGGTAAAGATGATAAACAAGAGTGGGTACCTCGCCATAGTCATAACCAATCAGCCAGTGATAGCGCGAGGCGAATGCACCTTTGAACAACTGGAGCTTATACACGAGAAGATGGAGATGGAGCTTGGGCATCATGGAGCATTCCTCGATGCCATCTATTATTGTCCCCATCATCCCGACAAGGGATTTGAGGGGGAGCGCATTGAGTATAAGAAAGACTGCGACTGCCGTAAGCCGAAGGCGGGACTATTCTTTCGTGCGGCAAGAGATTTCAACATCGACCTTTCACAGAGCTATATGATAGGCGACAGTCATCGTGACGTTGAGGCTGGCAACAATGCGGGAGTGAAGGAAAGCATTCTTATCGGGCAGAACGAGCCAGACGCATTGCTCTGTGCCGTAAAGCGATTGCTTGATGTAAAGTAATGCCCCTTTATTGAGTGAGGGGGTAGGGGGTATTACAAAAAAATATGTAGTATATGTATATTATCCAGTAAAAAATGCTCCGCGTCATCACGACGCAGAGCATACACATAACCTAAAATAGGTCAAAACCTAAAATTAATCTACATGGAAAACCTGTGCGGAAAAACCGCAGACAGGGACAATTATTTTGTTTTTGTTGTTCCTTAGAAATAACTATTTTACCAGTGTTACGGCCTCACTCCACTTCATGCCACCATAGCGCACCGCAGAGTCGCCGTACTTGCCATTACCTTTGTAAGGCTGCGACAACTGGATATAGTGCAGCACCTTGTAGCCTTGGTCTTCGCACATGACAACAGCTGCATGGTAGCGGCTCTTTGGTCTGTGCATGGCATCGTAGTTCACCTTATAGTTCGTGTCAATCTTTGAAGCCAGAATCTTGCCCCACTCAGGGAAGTTCTCTTTCACCAGATTGTTCACCCATGTGTTCGTGCCACTGATAGCTGGCTTATAACGGTTCAACTGTGCGGCTTCCTTGTAACGCTTCAACAGGGTGCCCTTGTGCAAATCTGCCGTAATCTGCTTCTTCAGCGCCTTCTCCTCGTCGTTTGATTCCAGGATTCGCCACTTCAAATCGAGCGTTACGCCATCGCGAATCTCCGTAGCTGCACGGCAAACAGCCAGTCGCTCGTTCTGCCAGGTACCAAGCTGAAACTCAGATACCATACCGTCCGTATATTCCTTGTCCATGAAGTCGAAGCTTGGACGGCCTTTCGTCAATCTGTCAAGTGCCTCCAAATCCAACTGACTCTTGTCGTTCTTCTCAGCCGATGTTCTCAAGCGCTTCAGCCAGTAAGCCATGTCGGCCTCTACATCCTTCATATTCGAATTGTAGTCCCAGTCCATGTGCTTAGCTCTCTTATAGTCACTTGCATCCGCATACGCGCGAATTTCCTTCTTTGGCTCGGAAGCTCTGCTGTTAGATGAACTTCTGTTCGGCTCTTCCACCGTGGTACTTTCCACTGTGTTGTTTTCCGTCGTGGTACTCTGCTTGATCTCGTTATTGATCTTGCTCTTTGTCTCGTTGGCAACTGCGGTCTTTGCAAGGTTGCCCAGTTTCTTTAGAAGTTGCGCATCGGCTGTTGTGCTAAATGCACATGAAACCGTCAACGCCAGCATGGAAATTTTGATTGAATGTTTCAACATTGTTGTAAATTATTAATTGGTATAAATTCCGCAGCACTTTTTTGTTTGACTTTATTTGTAAGTTTATGAGCAACAAAAAGTTGCCTGTGGTTTTGCTATGTCTGGTTTTTCACTTGCTTTTTAGTGCAGTACTATCTAACAAACTTCCCCTTGGGCTCTACATCTTCGATATTGGGAACGGCTTTGAAACGGATTTGAAACGGATTAGAAGCGGAGTTATCTTTTGTTTTCTGCCCCCTTCTCCATCACTATGGAAGGGGCGGGGGTATGGGGGGCTCTTCCCATTTCTGCTGCAAAGTTACGCATATATTTTTTCATGACCAAATATTTTTCGAGAATTCGTTCATGAAAAACGTTAGTACCTTACAACTTACTGATAATGTTTTTGTTACACGCTTTTTTATCTCCCGTTTAGGATGGAGGGGAGTACTTAGTGTACATTTACTACATATACTACATATTTTTTAGCAATACCCTCTTTCCCTTAGCATTTTATTCTATAATAATTAATATATATATATATTAATTATTATAGAGATTGAAAGCCGAGAAATGGGTAAATGGGGTGTTACTAAAAAATATGTAGTATATGTAGTAAATGTATATTATGTAGATTATGACAACTGAAATTTAGTGTACATTTACTACATATACTACATATTTTTTAGTAATACCTCTTACCATTCACTCAATAAATAGCATTATTTTACGTTTAGGATATAGTTGTTAATAGTTTAGTGATTTTGACAGTAGATTTCAGCATAGTATTACCAGCGTTCAACGATCTGCCGCTGTTCCGCCGTACACTCGAATCTGTGAGATGCCAAAAGGATGTCTCAATGGAGTTTATCATTATGGATGACTCCAATGAGAATGACGACATTGGGCAATATGTGGCTTCGCTCTCGGATGACCGCATCGTCTATACGCATAACGTTCCGTCGCTTGGGGCTGTCAGGAACTGGAATAGCGGTCTTGGCATGGCTCACGGTCGCTACGTCATGCTGATTCATCATGACGAGGCTCTTGTCTCTGACTCGTTCCTGAAAAGGGTGGGGCAGAGACTTTGCGAAAAAGAGATCGTGGTGGCTGATATAGAGGTGCATCGCAGTGACGGTAAGGTGTATGGTCTCTATCCTAAGTGGGTTAAGAGGATATTTATTGCATGCCCCGCTCTCTTCCTTGCCGTGAATGCCATAGGGCCATGCGCGGTGGTGGCAATGAGACGGGAAGCTGTTGAAATGTTTGATGCCCGATGCCGATGGTTTGTTGACGTGGAATGGTATTACCGCATTTTCAGACATCGCAATGCCTGCTATCTGCCATCTGCAAGAATTGCTTCGCAACATGGGCATAAAGGGCAGATAACCAATAATATAAACACGATGGTTGAAGCAAAGCATGATGCAGCGGTGATTAGGGAAAAGTATCGTTGGCATATACTTGTGCGACTTGCCGTCTGGGTGCATATCCATGTGTTGCACAATGAGGGAATTCACAAAATGCTGACAGTTGTTTTCGGAAGATGAAGATAGTAAACATAATAGGAGGACTGGGCAATCAGATGTTTCAGTTTGCCCTTTATCTTGCTCTGCGGAACCGTTTTCCTTCGGAGGAGATAAAGATATTCACGGGGGCATACAAGGGATATTCCAAGCATAATGCCTACGAGCTTGACAGGGTGTTCGGACTTTCTGCTCCAGAAGCAACGAAGGTGGACATGCGTCGCCTTGCCTATCCATATCTCAATTATAGGATGTGGCAGATTGGATTTCATCTCTTGCCACAGCGCAGCACCATGCTCAATGAGAAGATCTTTGGGCATTACTATCTAGAGGCGTTCGATAAAGCCGATTGCTACTATGACGGCTATTGGCAGAACGAGCGCTATTTCTCTGAAATACGCCAGGAGATACTTATGGCATACACGCCAATCAGCATTGATCAGCGTAATGCCTCTGTGGCTCGTAAGCTTACTACCTGCAACAGCGTTTCCATCCATGTGAGGCATGGTGATTTCCTCGATAAGAAGATTTATCGTGGAATCTGTGACATAGACTATTACAGAAACGCTATTGAGCGTATTTTGAAAGAAACTGACGTTGAACAGTTCTGCATTTTCTCAAACGATATGGAGTGGTGCAAGGATAGTATCGTTCCGTTGCTTCATGGCAAGGAGTATATTCTTGCCGACTGGAATACAGGGGCTGACAGTTATCTTGACATGTATCTCATGAGCCAGTGCCGTCACAACATAATTGCTCATTCCTCATTCTCATGGTGGGGAGCATGGCTCAATCAATATCCTCAGAAGATAGTCATAGGTCCACGTAAGTGGGTGAACATCAAGAACTCTGAGTTTCAGCTAAATCCTTCATGGATTAAAATTTAAAGGGGTAGAAATGTTTTTGAAATCAATCATATTGAGTATTGCTCTTGTTGGCAGTTCCCATGTCGTCATGGCTCAGGATGAGATGCCAATCATCGCATATATGGGCGTGCCGGACTGGAAGACATCTGATGAAAATTTCAAGACGCTAAGCGAGTGTGGCTTCAACGTCAGCCTGTATCCTTACTCTTCGCTCGATCTGCTTGTCAAGGCTTGCAGGAGTGCGGAGAAATATGGTGTCAGGGTGCTCGGAAGATGTGCGGAGATGTATAACGCACCGGTAAAGGCAGCGCAAACGCTAAAATCGGAAAAGGGATTCTTCGGATATTTCATGCAGGATGAACCTAATGTGCATGAGATTCGTCAGCGTCAGAAGGAGATAGAGGCATTGAAGCGCATTGACAGCACACATTGTTTCTATATCAATCTGTTGCCGTGTGTCAATCCGGAATGGATAGCGTCAAGCACAAAGGCAAGGGACTATCATGAATATCTGCGTACTGCATCAGCAACTGATATTCAGCAACTTTCGTTCGATTATTATCCTATTACTACGGACGGCATACGTGCTACGTGGTATGATAATCTTGAGATGGTGCGAAAGGAAAGTCTCGTTTCTGGCAAGCCATTCTGGGCATTTACGCTTTCCGTGCCTCATGATGTTCCTTCGTCTAAAACAAACAAATATCCAATGCCTACGCTTGCATCGCTACGTTTGCAGATATACTCAAATCTTGCATACGGAGCACAGGCAATACAGTATTTTACATACTGGAATCCGGGCAAGAATGAGGGCTATAACTATCATGATGCCCCTATCTCGCGTGAAGGGGTGAAGACAAAGACCTACGATCTTGTAAGGCAGATGAACGGTGAGCTGAAGTCGGTAGCTTCACTCTTCTATCATGCCAGGGTGACGAGTGTTGCCCACATGGGCAAGCATATCCCAAATGGTACCCGACACTTGCAGGATATGCCTCTGAACATCCGACGCATAATAACGAAGGGAAGACAGGGCGCCATCGTTTCACAGTTTGAGAAGTCTGGGCATAAATACTGCGCCATCGTGAATAAGAGTCTTACATCGCCACTAAGGGTGGAGATAGACGCATTCAACAATACGCCTGTGCAGATATCAAAGTCGCTCGCCGTTGTTCCGATGAAGCGTAACTATACCATCACCGCCGGTGATATGATAATTTTCAGATTGAATTAAATGTCTGTATCAGTATTGGTATCAACATATTACAAGGAGAAGCCTGAATGGCTGGATGCCTCACTTCATAGCATCTATACCAATCAGACAAGGAAACCTGATGAGATCGTTCTTGTTCAGGATGGACCTCTCACGCCTGAACTTCAGGTAGTTATCAGCACTTGGAAGACTGCTCTTGGTGATAAGCTAACCATTGTTGTAAATGAGAAGAACATGGGTTTGGCTATGTCTCTCAATAATGGTTTGAAAGTGGCAAAGGGGAATATTATTGTCCGTATGGACTCAGATGACATCGCCTATCCTGAGCGTATATCAAAGCAGGTTGATTTCATGGAGCAGCGTCCAGATATAGATGTTGTAGGATCATGGGTTTCAGAGTTTATAGATACTCCTGAGAATGAAATATCAACCCGTAAGGTGCCAGAGTTGTCGGAGGACATATATGAGTTTGGCAAAAGTCGTAATCCGATGAATCATCCATCTGTGGCATTCCGAAGGGATAGGGTTATGGAGCATGGAGGTTACACGCATTTCTGGCTCTTTGAGGATTATTGTCTTTGGGCGCAGTTACTTGTCAAGGGCTATCGTTTCTATAACTTTCAGGAGTCATTGCTATGGTTTCGCATCTCTGCCGATATGTTTGCGCGGAGAGGTGGATGGAAATATGCCATTACCGAGCAGAAATTCCAATTCTACCTTCATGGTATAGGTTATATCTCATTTGCTATGATGCTGAAAAACTGCATTATACGCTTTTCAGGCAGAATCATTCCGAACTCAATCCGTCGTTTTATGTACTATCGTTTTATGAGAAGATGAATAAGTGAAAAGTGAAGAGTTAAGAGTGAAGAATTTAAGTTACATTTTATAGCGCAAGGTTAATAACGGCTTTTAGCTGCAATACTAACTTAAATTTTTCACTCTTAACTCTTCACTCTTCACTTTCTGCTAGAATTCATGCGAAAGTTGAATATTAAACAATAAATAACATTATTTTACGTTTTTAAGACATAGGAATTATAAATTACTTATTAAGTAATTAAAAGAAATAATGAACGAACTCAACTATATATATATCATTCCTTGTATCGTAGGGATATTATTGTCCATCGTCATACTTACTCGTATGAGACTGTTCAGTTCCAGTGGCACGTTCTTTCGTACTATTGACGATGCTGACAATGATAAGGGCGTAGTGGAAATCGGTGGTATCGCAATCTTTCCAATACTTCTGTTTTCACTCTGCATATCTCTTGGACTTCCTAAATGGTTTGGTTTCGACTCGTTGAGCAGTTTAGAGGTGGAGAAGTCAAGTCTGCGTATCATGCAGGTGGTAGCAGGGGCGGCATTGCTGTATATCGTTGGACTGAAGAATGATCTTCATGGTACATCTTCCAAGGTGAAGCTTATCACTCTTTTCGGCGTTTCGTGTATGTTCCCTATATCCAATCTGTGGATTAAGGACTTGCAGGGCGTTTTCGAGATACATGAACTGCCGATGTTGCTAAGTATGCCGCTTACGGTGTTTGTAGTGATGTATCTTACGGAGACAATCACGCTTTTTGATGATATAGATGGTCTTGGAGCCGGACTTCTCACCATAATGACGGCTCTATTGATGTTCTTCTGTATAATCTACGAGTTCACCCTTGGATCTATCGTCTCGTCTGCCACGCTGGGTGTGGCTGTCACATACAGTATGCTGAAGCTTTTCAATAAGAAATGGAAGAAGACGCTTATGGGGCATTCGGGCTCGTATGTGCTTGGATATATTCTCAGTTATCTCACTCTGTCTGTGACACAGCAGAGTGGTCATAGAATGCCAGAGGGAATGCTTATGGTTGCGCTCGGTGTCACTATGGTGCCTATGCTTGATGTGCTCCGTGTGCTTAGACAACGTGTACGTGAAGGGCGTGCCATGCTTACTCCTGACCGTAACCAGATGCAGCACCGTTTCATCCGAATGGGAATAGCGCCATCCATCACTCCTATATGTATCATTGCCATCCTGCTTGTCTTCGCAAGTATCAATACATACTGGGTGGTAGTTCAGCATAATCTCACAATCCTCTTCGTCATTGATGCTACCCTGTGGTTCCTTATGCAGTTTGGTATCAGTTTCGCTATCAGCACATACGAATCGAAATGTCGCCATCGCAAGTGGAATATGGAGTATGGACGTGACGCATGGGAGGCTAATGTGCCTGTTGAAGTTATTAAGCGTAAGCAGCAGGTATTCGGCACTATGGGACTTCCAAAGGATGTGATACTTGGAGAGGAAACCGACTTTATTCCTGATGGTATGAACTCTTTTGAGCGTAATGTGAAGCGATTGGTTGACCTGCTGATTTCCACCGTCATGCTCATCCTTACATCGCCATTGTTCTTGCTCTCCTATATACTAATAAAACTTGATGATGGAGGTCCTGCAATATATCGTCAGGTGCGTCTTGGCAGATTCGGTCGTCCGTTCTATATCTATAAATTCCGCTCTATGCGACTTGATGCTGAGAAGTTCGGCCCAGCGTTAAGTCATGCCGGTGGTGATGACGATCCACGACTTACGAGGGTAGGGAAGTTCCTGCGTGCTCACCACCTTGACGAGCTTCCACAGCTTTGGAATGTGTTCTGCGGAGATATGGCATTCATTGGCTATCGTCCAGAGCGTAAGTTCTTCATCGACCAGATAATGGAACACGATCCACGCTATTCTTTCCTTTATCAGATTCGTCCAGGCGTTACAAGCTATGCCACTCTGTACAATGGATATACTGACACAATGGAGAAGATGTTGCGTCGTCTCAACTACGACCTCTACTATCTTGAGCATCGCTCCTTCTGGTTCGACATCAAGACCCTTTGGCTCACATTCGTCAGCATAATCTTTGGAAAGAAATTCTGATATTTAAGTGAAGAGTGAAAAAAGAAGAGTGAAGAATTTAAGTTAGTATTGCAAGTATAAGGTTGTTAATCGCCCTTTTGCAATAAAATGTAACTTAAATTCTTCACTCTTCACTTTTCACTCTTTACTTATTGCTATTTCATAAACACGAAATATACGGCGGCTATAAGACACAGGAATGCAGCGAGGTGATTCCAATGAAGTGACTGTCCCGTGAACATACACTGGGCTATTACCGTGAAGACAATCAGACTGACAACTTCTTGTATTACCTTCAATTGTACAAGGTTGAATGGTCCGCCATTCTCAATAAAACCGATACGGTTGGCTGGTACCTGACAACAGTATTCAAAGAAGGCTATTCCCCATGAGAATGCGATAGTGGCTATCAATGGCCAGTTGGATGATACGCCTGTCTGCTGTAATTTAAGATGCCCGTACCAAGCAAATGTCATAAAGATATTGCTTAGTACGAGCAGTAGGATAGTGTAAAATGCGTTCATTTTGTAAATTGAAAATTGAAAGTTGAAAATTGAAAATTACTTTGCTTTGTGCCAAACTTTCAATTATCAACTTTCAATTATCCATTCTTTAATTCTAAGTTTTTTTTCGTTGTTTTTATTATAGAGACTAATAGGGCTGCTATTTCTTTTGAATCATTATAAATTGATTGAAATTGATTGACAGTAAGAAAATTTGTTTCACTAAGGAGTTCAAGCCAATACTGTGTCTCGTCAGTTTCCTTGAGTGCAATGTTAAGCTTGTTGATGAAATCCAATTTGCTTTGAGCATTAATACTTTCTCTCGTATTTGCTCCGATACTTGTACCAGCTCTAAGCAGTTGCTTTGACATCACATATTCATTCTGCGTCTCCGTAAGATACTTGTACAGCTTTATGATTCTTATCGCAAAAGCCTTTGTCTTTGCCTGTATAAGGTTTTCATCTCCCATGGCGAAACGAATTTTCAATTCTTCAATTGTCAATCGCTAATTTTCCATTTTCAATTTTCCATTTTCAATTTTTAGAAAGTTGCTCATGCATATTTGCTGCTGCGCGACGACCGTCACCCATTGCGAGGATTACGGTTGCACCACCACGGACGATATCACCACCTGCATAGATGGTTGGGCGTGATGACTGCATGGTGTCGCTTACAGCGATGGTGTTCTTGCGACCAAGCTCAAGACCTTCGATTGACTTTGGTACGAGTGGGTTAGGACTTACACCTACTGCCACTACAACCTGATCAACGTCGATGGTGATGCGCTTGCCAGTATCAACAGGAGAACGACGACCTGACTCGTCTGGTTCGCCAAGCTCCATGATTGCAAGAACCGCCTGCTTAACAGCACCGTTTTCGTCAGCAATATACTCAACTGGGTTGTGGAGTGTCTTGAACTCGATACCCTCTTCCTTAGCATGTTTAACCTCCTCGGCACGTGCAGGCAGCTCAGCATCAGAACGACGATACACGAGTGTTACGTTGGCACCAAGACGCTTAGCCGTACGACATGAGTCCATAGCTGTATTACCACCACCTACAACGAGTACGTTCTTACCGAGATTGATAGGTGTATCGGTCTTTGGGTTGGCTGCATCCATGAGGTTCACACGAGTGAGATACTCATTTGAAGACATGATATTGATGAGGTTCTCGCCAGGGATGTTCATGAAGTTTGGCAGACCTGCACCAGATGCCACGAAGATACCCTTGAAGCCTTGTGCCTCGAGTTCGTCAACAGAGATTGACTTGCCCACGATAACGTCGGTAAGGAAGTGAACGCCCATCTTGCGGAGATTCTCAATCTCTACGTCAACGATAGCGTTTGGCAGACGGAACTCTGGAATACCATACTTGAGCACACCGCCAATCTCGTGAAGTGCCTCGAATACATACACGTCATAGCCCTTCTTTATCATATCGCCAGCGAAAGAGAGTCCGGCAGGACCTGAACCAACCACAGCAACCTTGATGCCGTTTGAAGGTGCGATGTCAGGGAGAGAAACATTACCGCTCTGACGCTCGTAGTCGGCTGCGAAACGCTCGAGATAGCCGATGGCAACAGCAGGCTCGTTCATCTTGAGGTGGATACACTTAGACTCACACTGCTTCTCCTGTGGGCATACGCGACCGCATACGGCAGGTAAGGCAGAGGTGTTCTTGAGTACCTTGGCAGCAGCAAGGAACTGTCCGCGCTCTATGTTCTTGATGAATGAAGGGATATTGATATTTACAGGACAACCCTCTACACACGCAGGCTTAGCGCAGTCAAGACAACGCTTTGCCTCTGTGAGTGCCATTTCCTTTGTCAAGCCCTTGTTTACCTCCTCAAGACGTGTGGTAGCACGATATACAGGATCAAGCTCTGGCATCTTGACACGCTCGATAGCTGTGCGCTCCTTTGGCTTCATGCTCTTGCGAAGCTCTTCACGCCAAGGGGCATTGCGGTCGGTTAGTACCTCAATAGGATCGTTTGTTGGATCGTTATCCATTACCACATCGGTAGATTCCTTGATACCGTTCATCACATCCTCGTAGATGTGCTCCTCGATATGCTCCATCTCCTCAAGCTCTGCACGCTTGAAAGTACTCATGCGCTTGAACATCTCGTCCCAGTCAACAAGTGCTCCGTCGAACTCTGGACCGTCGATGCAGACGAACTTAGTCTTGCCACCAATTGTAAGACGACAAGCACCGCACATACCAGTACCGTCAACCATAATGGTATTAAGGCTGACATCGGTAGAGATGCCGTATTTCTGTGTCATGAGGCAAGAGAACTTCATCATGATAGGAGGACCGATGGCAAATGCCTTGTCGATATGCTCCTGCTGGCAGAATTTCTCGATACCAACTGTCACAACGCCCTTCTCGCCCTTTGAACCGTCGTCGGTCATGATGATAACCTCATCAGAAGACTCACGGATCTCATCTTCCATGATTACGAGTTCGGCTGTACGACCAGCGATAACTGAGAGCACACGGTTTCCTGCAGCCTTAAGACCACGGATGATTGGCAGCATAGGAGCAGCACCAAGTCCACCGCACGCACAGATTACCGTACCGAAGTTCTCGATATGAGTAGGATTTCCGAGAGGACCTACGAGATCCTCGATAGTGTCACCAGCCTCCTTGCGGCATAGCTTAGTTGATGACATACCCACTTCCTGAATGACGAGGGTGATGGTACCACGCTGGATGTCCGCATCAGCGATGGTGAGAGGCATACGCTCAGAGTGCTTGTCAACACGCACGATGACGAAGTTGCCAGGCTTACGGCTCTTTGCAATAAGCGGAGCCTCAATCTCCATGCAGAATACTTTTTCGGAGAATTGTTTCTTGGAAACGATTTTGAAAGACATAAGTTTTTGTAGAAGACCCACCCCCTTGCCCCTCCCATAAAGGGAGGGGAGTAGATACATTTTTCTGCTGAGTGGGTAATTAAAAAATTAAGTTTAGTTACTATTCTGAAAAGCCCAACACCAAGGTTGTGTAACTATTCCCCTCCCTTTATGGGAGGGGCAAGGGGTGGGTCTTTTTATTCTTACTTAATAATCTCGCAACCCATATAAGGAACGAGTGCCTTTGGTACGCGGATGCCCTCCTCTGTCTGGAAGTTCTCGAGGATAGAGGCAACGATACGTGGGAGAGCGAGGGCAGAACCGTTGAGAGTGTGGCAAAGCTCTGTCTTCTTTGTCTCGGCATTGCGGTAACGGCACTTGAGACGGTTTGCCTGATATGTGTCGAAGTTTGATACTGATGAAACCTCAAGCCAACGCTTCTGTGCCTCAGAATATACCTCGAAGTCGTAGCAGATAGCTGATGTGAATGAAGCATCGCCACCACAGAGACGGAGAATACGGTATGGGAGTTCAAGCTTCTTGAGAAGTCCCTCAACGTGTGCGAGCATTTCCTTATGTGACTCTGCACTATGCTCAGGCTTGTCTATGCGTACGATCTCAATCTTAGAGAACTCATGCAGACGGTTAAGACCACGTACGTCCTTACCGTAAGAACCTGCCTCACGACGGAAACACTGTGTGTATGCGCAGTTCTTGATAGGGAGATCCTTCTCATCGAGGATAACGTCACGATAGATGTTTGTTACAGGAACCTCTGCTGTTGGGATAAGGTAGAGGTCATCAATCTCGCAATGGTACATCTGACCTTCCTTGTCAGGAAGCTGACCTGTGCCATAGCCAGAAGCTGCATTTACAACAGTTGGTGGCATGATCTCTGTATAACCAGAAGCACGAGCCTCGTCGAGGAAGAAGTTGATGAGGGCACGCTGCAAACGAGCACCAAGACCAATATATACAGGGAAACCGGCACCTGTGATCTTAACGCCGAGGTCGAAGTCAATGAGGTTATACTTCTTTGCAAGTTCCCAGTGAGGAAGCTTAGCAGTCTCAACAACAGGATTTGCATCCCAGTTGCCTACGGTGTCCTTACCAATTACGCACTCCTTGAGGTTAGACTTTACAACCCAGTTATCCTCAGCGCAGTTGCCTTCTGGAACCTCGTCGTAAGGGATGTTAGGAATCTGGCAGAGTAGGGTAGTAAGCTCCTTCTCCGCAGCCTCCATCTCGTCCTGCATAGCCTTTGACTCGTCCTTGAGGGCAGCAACAGTCTTCTTAGCCTCTTCGGCCTCGTCCTTCTTGCCTTCCTTCATCAGACGGCCGATGTTGCCAGCAGCCTTCTTCTGCTCTGCGAGAAGACTATCCATCTTCTGCTGAGCCTCACGACGCTTCTTGTCAACGGCAATCACGTTGTCAATAGCCTCACGAGCACCTTTGAAATTCTTCTTCTCAAGACCTGCGATTACGCGCTCGGTCTCTTCTGTTATAAGTTTGAGTGTAAGCATTTTTGTATTTTATTTTTTTGTATTTTTATTTTTTACAATATATAAGGTGCAAAAGTAATGATTTTTTTTTACAATCAAGCAACTTTCCGTGAAAAGTTACACGAGATAGTCCATTTCTAATGGTTTTAGTGCACCTCTTGCTATTGTTTCGTACATTTCGCCCAATGTTGCGAAACGCTGAACGCTATTGAGCGCAGCGTGACGGAGCGATAATGATTCATCCTTTAGGGCTGTTATTGCCTGGTCGATGAACTCGTTAATGTCACGCTCATTTGGCGACATATTGCGTGAGAATAAGCGTGACAATATGTTGAAGCCGATGAGTCGGGGTAGGGTAGCCTGTTCTGCAAGTAACTGGAATGCCATATCACTTGCATAATTGACGTATTGCAGAAGATTCATGACGAGCAGTTCGGCAATCTCCTGTGAACGCACCTGTTCTATCCAGATTGTCGCAATATCGCTCTCGAACTTCTCAGCAGGCATGATGATGGTGGCAAGTATTTTGCATTCGCGAATATCCTCTTTCCACAAGGCTATGGCAAGGTCATAGTCCTTTCCATAAGGCTCTGCCATTTCCTTGAGATGCAATAGGTTAGCCCCCCAGTTAAGGTGATATTCAAGTCCCTTGTCACGAAGTGATTGTGCCGTTACGCCATTCATCAGAAGTCGGAAAGACTGTTTGATGTGTTTGAGACGAACTTCAAGACCCTCTCTTTCCCCCTTAAAGGGGGATGTCTGGTCGGAAAAGTTCCCCTTTAAGGGGGATTTAGAGGGTCGATATTCCCTACTATACCTCAGCATCTGCTCATCAAGTGTCTCGTCGTATGAAACGGCTACATCCTTGATAGTCTCGCCATCCTTTACGAGAGTGAGCTTTGGATTGAGGAAACCCTTGTATGGTGCAATGTTCAGATGCTCATATCGGTCGAGTATTTCCTTATGGAGTTCTGGGTTCAGTTTCACTCCGTAGGTCTCAACGATATTACGTGCTGTCTCAAGGTCGCCCTCACTCTTTATGCGCTGAATCTCGGCAAGGAGAGTAGCGAAGAGTTCACGAAGACGTGAGTAGTCGTTGATTTTGAGATAAGTCTTTTGGCTGACGGACGTACCGTCAGCAACAGGGATGTCTTTCTTTACAAGCTCCATAGCGCCATTGGCATGAGCGTATGCCCAGTTGGCTATCAAGGCACGATTTCGCATGTGTGCCTCCTCTATGTTGTCGCCAAGTTTGATGCGGACGCTTTGAGTAAGGAGTCCGTTCATCAAGTATGTGTAATACTGAGACTTATATGCCTCTGCATCATCAAGAAGTTTAAGTTCTACGAGCTTTGAATCTGCGATGTAATAAAGTCCGAAGAGATCCGCACGAGCCTCTTCTATCGTACTGCTGTAATTCTTCAAAGCATTCGGATCTGTACCAGGAAGAAGCTGACCACTTCCATGACCAAGACACTCGTGCAAGTCGGTATGGAGATCGTCACAACGGTCTCCGTATTTACGAACCATAGCCACAACGTCCTTGTCTATAGCAAACTCATCAAGGAAGCCGTTACCCTTGCCAGCCTCGTTATAGGCGTGGGTTATATTGCTTATGGTGATGCTCTTTGAGCCATACTGAGCACGAATCCAATCTGCATTCGGCAGGTTGATGCCTATGGCTGTAGAAGGATATTCATCACCTCCAAGCATAGCGGCACAGATCACGTTGGCTGTCACGCCCTTAACCGTCTTCTTGCGGAAGCGTGGATCTACAGGCGAATGATCCTCAAACCATTGTGCGTTCTGGCAAATGGTCTGAGTGCGATGACAAGCCTCCAAATCCTTGTATTCAACGATTCCCTCCCACGAAGCCTTGATGCCGAGAGGGTCGCCATATACCTCAATGAATCCGTTGATGAAGTCAATGTTTCCTTCAAGTTCCTTTAGCCATTCAATTGAATAACGGTCGAATAGACGGAGATCGCCTGTCTTGTAGTATTCTATGAGCAAGGCGATAATCTTGCGTTGCTGATCGTTCTCTGCATATTCAGAAGCTTTGCCAAGATTTTCAACGATATGCTCAATAATGTCAGAATACTTACCGCCAATACGCCAAACCTCCTCATGAAGCGAACCGTCAGCATCCTTTATGAGGGTTGAGTTAAGACCGTATGAAGGAGGCTCTGGATCGTTCTTGTCGGATAGGGTAGAGTAGTAATCCTCCACTTCCTGCTGCGATACATTCTCGTAATAGTTGCAGGCAGAGGTCTTGATAAGGTCTTCGTTGTCAGCCTTGTTTACTCTCTTAGGTAAGATATTCGGATTGAAGATGATAGGAGTAATCTGTTTGAGTGCTTCCTCTGCATCCTCTCCGAGAGTCTTGCGGGCAATATCCTCAAAGAACGTCTGCGAGAACTCAGGCTTGAACTTCTCGCAACCATAATGATGATAGATGCCATTTGAGAACCAGACACGCTTCAGATACTCCGTGAGTTTGTCAAACTCAGAAGTACCTGTAAGGTCATTCTTATGAGTGGTGTAAATTCTCTCAAGAGTGCTGCGGATAAGCAGGTTGTACTTGCCAAACTGGTCAAAGGTGATATCCCTTCCCCAAAGCGTGGCCTCTGAGAGATAGTAGATGTATAGCTTTTGATTAAGAGATAATGCCTCGAAACCAGGCAACTGGTATCGTAGCATCTGTATGTCGGCGAAGCGTTCGCCCTGATATTGAAAGTTATTCTTCATTTTTCCTGTTTATTTCAAGGAGCAAAGTTAAGAAAAAAAAATGACACCACCAAAAATTTTCATGTTTCCTTGTCTTTGTCGGGGAATTTGATTGTTTTTATTATCCTTATGATTCTTCCTCTTGTTTATTGACAAGAATAGCTTCACGTCCTCTATTCTTCCGTCGTTTCTCCGTTCTTCCTCCGAGGTTACTCCATCGATACTCCATCGTTACTCCATCGTTAGTCCATCGTTTCGATGGACTAACGATGGAGTAACGATGGACAAACGATGGAGTATGTGTGAAGGTAAAGCGTAAAAGCAAAAGAGTGTGGAGCTTTGAACTCCACACTCTTTTATAAGGGCGTTATTGTCTTTTGTCTTTACTCTTTTATGTTTTTCCTTTCCTCTCCAGGAGTTATTCCGTAAACCTTGAGATACATTCTGTGCATAGTCATTCGGTTGCTGAATCCAGATTGCAAGGCTATTTCCTCGAGAGTGTCGTTCTTATGCGAAGGCGCTTTTAGCAGACGTCGGGCATGATATGTTCGTTGTCTGTTCACGAATTCATAGAATGATGTGCCTATCTCTTCCTTGAATATCGTTGAAATCCTTGCTGGTGACACGTCCAGTTCATTGGCAAGGTTTTCTCGTGAGAAATGAATGTCGCGGAAGAGATGATTGTCGCATATCATCGCTTTTATCCTCACGGCAAGTTCCTTATGGTTATAAACTTTATGCATAAGCCTAACCAAGCCTTCCCAAAGGGAAGGATGTTTTATAGTATTAATCCCTATAATGTGGGTGGCAATATCTTTTTTGTCTTTGATTAAAAAAATGTATCTACTCCCCCTTGAGGGGGTAAGGGGGGAGGAACCCTCCCTTCGGGAGGGACTGGGTGGGCTTTACACACTCATTTTGATATTTCCATCAATACCTACCATGATGTTGATATGGTAGGATGTGTACGTGTCTGGGGTAGAGAGAATAGCTACAAACGTGACCTCTTCAGGGGTAGCCTTTTCTATGATGATATCAGATAGAATACACTTGTCAATGTATTCCTTTGGAACGTATGCAGAGAAATCCTTCTTGCGATAGTCTCGATTGATTATTTTCCTTGCACCATCATATAGGGCAATATGTACAATATTGTCGAAATATGCGTGATCTACTGTTACGCCATCATCGTTGACGCTTGTTTGATAAACCTTGAAGGTCGTTGGGTTTACCTGAATATAGGCATGCAGACGCTTATCTCCAGCAGATATGATGGAGTCACGCTTGATCAGCTCTCCCTGATTGATGTGATCAATAGATCTCTTAATCTTCTCGAATAGGGCTATGAGGCTCTTGTCGTTTGACTTGACAAGGGAAATCTCATCGCCATCGTTGTTTACGAAGCGAAGAATATGCTCAGAGAGTTTGTTCAGTTTGTACTTTGAGGGGTGTGAACTTTCAAGGTAAAGAGTATCGGCATAGATATGAAATTTCACAGGCTCACTAAGAGAGTCAGTATAGAAAATAGTGTCTCCCTTTGCACGAAGAACACAATTCCCTTCCAACTCATCAACCCAGATACCTTGCATTGTCTTCTTTGCTTCAAGGTCTTCTGATGGCGTGTTGTTTTTCTCTGGAGTGTTTCCACAGCTTACTATTGCAGTAATGACGGAAATACCTATGATAAAAGTTTGTAATTTTTTCATATATTGGGTGCAAATATAATAAAAAGATTCTGAAAGAAAAAAACTTTTGGCGGATTTTTTATGGAAAAAAATATTTCGTGGTTTTATTCTGCAAATATTTGCTTTATTCGGGAAAATTTTTTAACTTTGCAACTCCAATGGTAGAACTGGCAAAACATATAGAAATTCTTCTCCTTAACAATGATTGTGTCATTGTTCCTGGCTTTGGTGGGTTTATGGCTCACCATGTTGATGCCGTATATGATGAGGAAGAGAACCTGTTTCTACCACCAAGCCGTACTCTCGGCTTCAATCCACAACTTCATATCAATGATTCCCTCCTTGCCCAGTCATACGTGGAGGCTTACGACATCAGCTATCCTGATGCGGTGAAGCGTATTGAGGCTGAGGTTTCGGAGATGCGTCAGACAATCAATAATCAGGGTTTCTTTGAACTTCCTGATATTGGTGTCATCCAGACCAATGATGATGGCAATCTTGAGTTTGAGCCTTGTTGCGCAGGCATTCTGACTCCAGATCTCTATGCTCTTACATCGTTCGAATTTGATATGCTCAAGCTTCTTCCGGAAACTCAGGAAGAGGCAGTTCCAGCAGCCAAGCTTGCTGCATCCGTTATGCCTAAGATTGGCATTGAAGAGCCAAAGCCTGTCATTGAACCAGAACAGGAGGTAGCAGAGAATGAATATGTGGATGAAGAGGCAGAAGAGAAGGTTGTAACCATTAAGGTGGCTACTCTCCAGAAGATTGCAGCCGCAGCCGTTGTCCTGCTTATCGTAGTATTTGCCGCCCTTCCATTTGGCGACTATACAAGCGACGGACTTCAGAAGAGTTCTATTGACACAGGTCTTCTTACCAAGGTGATGCCAAAGGTTCAGACCACTACTCCTGATGAGCTTGGAGCTATAAAGGTGATCAATAACAAGGTTGTTCGTACTGATCGTACAGATGCAGAGAACAAGACCGCTGCTGATGCCGAGTTCCAGAAGGCAAATACGGCTAAGGAAGTGGCAGAGAGTCAGCCTGTATTCGTCATTGTTCTTGCAAGTCGTGTTACAAAGAGCAACGCTGAGTCATACGTTTCATCACTCAAGAAAAAAGGTGTCAATGATGCAAGGGTCATTGCAGCAAGCAATGGTAGCAAGGTTGTCTGTGGCAATTATTCTTCTGAGAGTGAGGCAATGAATGGAGTTCATGAACTTAGGGAAATGTCATCAGAATTTAAGGATGCCTGGGTGATGGAGTTAAATTAAGGTTTTAGGTTCTAAGGTTTAAGGTCAGCATAGTCCAAGAGCGTTTCGACCTCAAAACCTCAAAACCTGACAACCTCAAAACCAGAAAAAAATGAAAAGAGTGAGATGTCCCAAATGTGACAACTACATCACATTTGACGAAACAAAATATACAGATGGTCAGTCGCTGGTGTTCCAGTGTGACTATTGTGGCAAGGAGTTTGGCATACGAATAGGTGTGTCAAAACTAAGAAAACAGCAAAAAGAAGAGAATCCTACAGCCGAAGAAGCAGATGAGGGATATGGATCTATCATCGTGATAGAGAACGTGTTCCACTACAAGCAGGTGCTTCCGTTGAAGATGGGTGATAATATCATCGGCAGGTATATGAAGGGCTCAAAATGCAATACGCCTATTGAGACCAACGATCCTTCCATTGATATGAACCATTGCATCATCAATGTGAGTCGTGACAAGCGTGGTAATCTGAAGTATGTTCTTCGCGATGGTCCAAGCTATACAGGCACGTTTGTTGACAATGAGATTCTCGGAGATCGTGAACGAAGGGTTATTGAGAATGATACCCTCTTCACCATAGGTGCTACTTCGATTATACTGAAGACAAAGTAAAAGCCCACAAGGGGAAATGAAAAATGATAAAATGAAAAATAATAAAATACAGATTACCTTTTAAGGTTTTAAGTGTAATTTGTATTTTTCATTGTTCACTTTTCATTTTTCATTTAAAAATAAAAGTTAGGCTTATGATATTCTATTTCTCTGCAACAGGCAACAGTAAATGGGCTGCAGAACAGCTTGCAGCCAAGACTTGTGACAAAGTCATTTCTATTGTTGATGCACTACAAGATGGTGCGTCTTGTGAGTATGCTCTCAAGGCTGGTGAGAAGGTAGGATTCGTATTCCCCGTTCATGGGTGGCGTGTGCCGAGCATCGTGCATAGGTTTATCTCAACTCTCAGCTTGTTAAACTATCATGAGAGTACCTATACCTACGCCCTCTGTACCTGTGGTGATAGTGCAGGAGAGATAATGAAGCTTCTCACCGGACATCTGAAACATTTGCGTCTGCATCTTAATGCTTCCTATACCATTATCATGCCTGAGTCTTATATCGGACTCCCATTCATGTATCTCGACAAGGAAGCACGCGAGAAAGAAAAGATTCGTAATGCAGCTATGAGGTTAGAGAAATTCTCAGAATGGATCAATGAAAGCCGTGGTGGTGAGCATCTTGACAAGGGTGCATTCCCAAGTTTGTACAGCGGATTCCTTGGAGGTTTCTTCCATAACCATCTCGTTACCGATAAGCATTTCTCCGTAGATAAGAAGAAGTGCATAGGCTGTAAGAAATGCGAGAAGATATGTCCTGTGGGAGATATCAAATGCGTGGACGGCAATATTCCTGTATGGCAACACAACGACAGATGCATGACGTGCTATGCCTGTCTGCACCATTGTCCTTCCAATGCCATCTCATGGGGATGGTTCACTTCTGGGAAGGGACAATATGTGAAGAATTGAAAATTGACAATTGATAATTGAAATTTAGGAATTGACAATTAAATTACACTAACAACTACGTAATGGTTAATTATAAATCGTATATTATAAATTGTGCATTATTCATGTTACTGCCTATAGCTTCATTTGGGCAGAAAACGATAAATCCAAATGAAGCTATATGGCGTGATATCAATGGTGTACATGATGTAACTGAAGATTCACTTGAACTCGCAAATGAGGCTCGCCCTATTCCTGGTTCTACCCGCAAGGGCAATAATCCTGTGATATTCCTTGTCGGTAATTCCACTATGCGTACTGGTACACGTGGAAATGGTGAAAACGGACAATGGGGTTGGGGATATGCAGAGCATAAATACTACAACGCAGATAAGGTAACTGTTGAGAACCATGCTCTCGGCGGTACAAGTCCACGTACTTTCTATAAGAACCCAACACTTTGGAAACGTACTCTCAGCGGAGTGAGAAAAGGTGATTTCGTGTTTCTTGAACTTGGTCACAACGATAACGGCCCAATAGATACCATACGTGCACGTTCAAGCTATCGTCCAGAGGGTAAGCTGAGCATATCTCCTGACAGTACTATCATCTTTAATAAGATGACTCAACGTCAGGATACTGTATATACCTTTGGAGGTTATATACGTAGGTTTGTGAATGAAACCCGTGCTCAGGGTGGAATCCCCGTTCTTTTCACCCTTACCCCTCGCAATGCTCGCGAGAAAGACTCTGATAGGATTCAGCGTAAGCTTACGGATTTTACTCCAGCCATATTTGCCTTGGGCAATGAGATGAAGGTGCCGGTTGTGGATCTCAATGATATCTCAGCTACAAAACTTGAGAAATTCAGCAAATGGAAAGTTGATTACCATTTCTATCTCGACAAGATACATACCTCCGCATATGGTGCCAGACTCAATGCAGAATCTGCAGCACAGGGTATAGAACGCATGACTCTTGATGATTCTTATGACCCTTATGAACGTGCTCGTCTTGAAGAACTTAAGACCTATCTTCTTAAAGAGAAGCTTTATCGTAAGGATTCCTTGGAAAATAAGTTCATGTCTTTGGAACCAGACAACTATGACAATGAAGGATATGTGATTCCGAAGACAAAGACCGAGGAAGAGAAGAGACAGAAGCCTCGCGTGTTCCTTTGTGGAGATTCTACGGGAAAGAACAAGGACAAGGAACTCGATGGTATGTGGGGATGGGGATCTCAGGGCTATACAGCCTTTGACGAGTCAAAGTGTACTTTCGTCAATGCTGCAAGGGCAGGCCGTTCATTGCGTACATATATTCTTGAAGGTTTATGGCATGAGGTCTATACCGTACTTCGTCCTGGTGACTATGTTCTCATACAGTTCGGTCATAATGACATAGGTCCTATCGACACAAAGAAGGAACGTGGAGAGATAGCATGTGCTAAGGATACATCCCATGTTTATCGCATGGAGAGTACAGGTAAGTATAAGGTCATCTATTCATTTGGTTGGTATCTCCGCAAGATGATTGACGACTGCAAGGAGAAGGGAGCAATTCCTATCATCCTCTCTCTTACCCCTCGTAATGATTGGTTTGATGGTGATGGTAAGGTGCATGGCGAGTTCTATCCTGTGAAGTGGAAGTTGAATCATTCATACATAGAGCGTCGTGGAGACAATTACATCCCTCAGTGGTGTAGTGAGGTAGCCAATGAGACTGGTGTGGAATTTGTTGATATCCACAATATTACAGGCGACTGGTTGGATAAGCATTGTGGAATGAAACATAAGGCAATGAGTTATTTCAATCACGATCACACCCACAACAGCCTGAAGGGAGCACGCCTCAATGTGAATAGCCTCATCAAGGGCTTGAAAAAGAATAAGAGTCCGTTGACAACCTTGTTAAAGAAGAATCCAGGCATCAATGTTGATCCTGTGGTATATAAATAGTTATCTAAACGTAAAGGAGGGCATCTCATCACGAGATGCCCTCCTTGCATAAATCAAGTCATATTGGGGTTTTGTAAGTTATAAACTCATATTTAATTAATCCCTTGCGGACTTGTCATCCAGCTTTTGAATTCTGCTGCCCTATTCTTGCTAATGAAAAGAGGTTCGGGTAGTTCAATAGGCAGTCGCAGTAGAAGACGACTGTCAAACCAGATGACTATCTCAAGAACACTATCTCGTGCCACGATGTATTGCTTATTGGCACGGAAGAATTGTGTAGGATCAAGGCTACCGATAATAGAATCGAGTGAACGGTTGTAGTCGAATACCTTTCCGTCCTTCAGGAAAACCTGTGTTCTTCTTTCGGTGCTATATATACACACCACCTCTTTAGTCTGCACAGGCAAAAGCTTGTCCTTGATTGGGATTAGCAATGACTGCTTGTATTCGTTGTGCTCTTTGCCACCAGGTCGCAGTTTCATCATCTGTTCAAGATACATTATCATGTCATTCTTGCCCCATTTCTTGAATTTCTCAAGTGCACGGGTCAGTTCTACTGTCTTGATAGGCTTGAGCAGATAGTCAATGCTGTTTACCGTAAAGGCTTCAAGGGCATACTTGTCGTATGCGGTTGTGAACACGATAGGTGTCTGCACATCTATCTGATCGAAAAGCGTAAATGCAGATCCGTCACTCAGATGAATGTCCATAAATATCAGGTCTGGTGCTGGATTTGTATTCATCCATCTCACCGTTTGCTGAACGCTCTCCAGAACCTGCAACACCTCTATCGAGGGATCTATCTCCTTGAGCATTTCTATCAGATTCTCACTGGCAGTTGTCTCATCTTCTATTATAAGTACTTTCATTGCTCTGATAATTTATCTAAATCAGCGGTAGCGTTACACGGAATATCTTACCATCGTTTGATACCGCAATCTGTCTGTTTGCTAACAGCATGAATCGCTTGCCAAGGTTCTGCAAACCAGAGCCGTAGGTATCTGGCTTAAAATGCTTGGCATGGATAGGATTCTCCACCACCAATGATTTTGCATCATTCACATACACCTTTACCTGCATTCTGTTCTCACTGTCAATCATGTTGTGTACAGTCACATTCTCAATCAGTGGCAAGAGTGCAAGAACTGGTATTTTCATCTGCATATATTCATTAGGGATGTCAAAACTCACATCAAACTTGCCGGCATACCTAATCTGCATTACCTGACAGAATGAGCGAGCAAATTCCAGTTCCTCATCCAAAGTCACCAGTCCTTTGTTCTCGCTGCTCAATATGTATCGGAAAATATCACTAAGATGGTCTATGTAGTCTATTGTCAGCTTTTCATCCTTCTTTCTCACCAGACTGCTTTATGCCGCCAAGGGAATTGAAGAAAAATAATCTGGTTAGTAAGTGCCGTACAGCGACTCTCAAGTGACTCAATCTTAAGCAACTGCAATTCTGCCTTCCTTTTCTGGTGTATGCGACTCAGATAGTCTGTATATCCCAATAATAGTCCCATGATGCCCATTACAATGAACTGGAAGGTTGGAATCATGCCGTAGCGATCAAATCCCGGACAAATAAGGTAGGTGACATATTTGTATAAGGCAAAGGCCAGAACGGTAAACAGCATGTTTGGCAATATTCTTTTCGGAAGAGAATGATACCGTACCCACTTATGGTTGAACTCCAGAATACCGCAAGAGAAGAGCCAGAACAAAATGAAGCGGATAAGTGTACAAGATATGAATCCCGAATGTTGCTCAGCAGGAATACGATTCCAGTCACAACTCATAAGAGCCATGTTCGGATAACTGGCAAAGATAGTACAAACCAGACTTACCAGCAGTATTTTGTATATAGGTGTATTTTTTGCCATGTTAATTTAAATTCCGCTAGCTCAAGTTAAGAGTGAATAGTGAATAACGAATAATACTTAATACTGGCTAACGCCTTTGTGAGAGTTGATTTCTTGGTTTCGTTCTGGTGGCTACCTGTATTAGGTATTATTCGTTATTCACTATTCACTTTCAAGAGTTGCTTGCGGAACGTATATAATCGCAGTATTTCCTACAAATATACACCTTTTTATGCAGAAAAGCAGATGAAATCTACTTAAAACGAAAAAATAGTTCGTAATGCTGATTTTACCTTAACTTCTTGCCGTCAGAAAAAGCATTTCCAATGGTGTTGCCAAGTTGAATGTAGGTATGATGAACAGGATCGAAAGTGATAAGTTTCATTTTCTCTACATCAGGCTTGCCGTCTTCTGCAATATACTTTTCATCACAGAGAATGTTTACAATTTCTGCTACAAGGTAATATCCAGTCTCTGATTCATCAATCTTCTGCTTAACACGACATTCCATTGTCATAGGAAACTCCTTGAACACAGGGGCGTTTACGTTTGGAGCCTTCTCTATAGTCCAACCAGTCTTTTCTATCTTGTCAGGTGTGTTCCTGCCACTTACAATGCCTACATAGTCAGAGGCAACCATAGTCTCAGCAGTAGCAAAGGTAACTGTGAACTCCGGATTCTCTGCAAGATTATCTGTTGTCAGGTGAGAGCCAAGAGAGATGATTATTTCGTGCATATCCCATTGACCGCCCCAAGCAGCATTCATGGCGTTTGCCTTACCGTTTTTGTCATAAGTGCCGATAATCAGCACTGGTTGTGGAAGCATCCACGCATTTGATTTAAAACTCTTCATAATTCTTTTCGTTTTAGTTATAAGTAATTGAACTTTTGCTTGTGAAAAATAAGAAAAACACCAATCAATGTGCAATTTCAACAACGAATTAAACGGATTAAAACGAAGGGGAAATTACATTCCTATGGTCAGTGGGTCTGCGACAAATCTCGATGAATTTAAACGCTGCGCTTGGCAACATTAATTATCCGTGAATTACCACGAATTTTTCATGAATTTTTATCAAAAAGAAAAGTATTAATGATAAATTCGTGATAAATTCGTGTAGCACCACGCAGTGGATAAAAGATCGTGGCAATTCGTCGAATTCACGTTAAATAAGTAATCAAATTTAATTCTTGATTCTTCATTTGTTGGGTGTTGGTTGGTAGCTGCTTGCGAAATTACTATGCACCATCACCCAACACCCATCACCCATTATTCCACGTATTTAATCATGTCTTCCTTTCGTGGCTTTGCATCAGGATTCTCGTTAGGATATCCCATTGCAATGCAGTAAAGAAGGTTATATCCTGTGCTGAAACCCAGTTTCTGGATTAAAGGAGCACATGATTCGCTCTCCTTCATCTTTCTGATAGGGAATGCCATACAGCATGTACCGATACCTTTTTCCCATGCAGAGAGCATGATGTTCTCGCCAAGAAGTCCGCAATCTATCTGCGACATATCGTAGCTCGTATCATTACCGATAAATACGACTGTTGATGCACCGAAGAATATATTGTCAGATTCTGGCTTCAGACTCATATCCTTATTGTCCTTGAGAACTGCATCTGAAATCTCTTTCAGCAATTGTGGATTATTGACTACACGTATCTCATACGCCTGTCTGTTCTGACCATTAGGAGCATTGATTCCACACTTGATAATCTGGTCAAGAGTGTCACGACTGATAGTCTGCTTTGTATATTGGCGAATACTGCGTCTTGCCATTATGATATTTTCTACAGACTCGGAATCATTAGTTGATTCCTTGGTCACATCACTTTGAGAGCATGAAGCTAATACCATCATGCAAAGAAATAGAAATGATATTTTTTTCATTTAAACGATAAATTGGTTAATATTTTTTAGCGCACAAATGTACACATATTTTTTTAGAAATCCAAAAGAAATCCCACAAATTTTTAGTGCCAGTTCGATGAATTTATAAAGTTTAGCATTAAAGGTGCGAATTCCTCTAACTCACGTTAAAACGATGTGTTATTGGTCTGTTCAAGCATCAGGGGTATGTTTCTCACAACCGTAGATAACGCATATTCATAATTGCGTTTATAAGATAATTTGAATTCGTTGAATTCTTGTCATTTCATTAAATTTCGTGCTAATATTTTGGAAATGTCAGAATAATTGTCTATTTTTGCAGTCTGAAAGTGTTAACAATAGTATTTAACTTGTAAAAGCTATTAATATGAAACATAAATTAAAACGTAATTAAATAGATGAACGGTATCGTTCCCCGATGCTGATGATAGTCTCAGGCTTTATCGGCAAAGATTTTATCTAATTATCTAATAAATCTTTGGGTGATCAACTACCGATTCTCTCGACATAAATTTACATAGAGCTTTTAGCTCTTGTTCTCTATATCTTGAATACGCCCAATTTTCATAACGCGAGAACAAGTAGGCAAAGAGTTCCATGTCCGTTTAGGACGTGGACTTTTTCCGCATACTTGTCAGCGTGAAGGTTGCTTGGGCGTAACCTAAGATATAGGACGAGAATTTCGGAAGGTCTGCGCCCTTTTCATTTATTTCCATTATGAAGAAACACATATTATTTATTTTGTTAAGCATATTCTCCTTGGGTTCAATCCATGCAGAGATTACTTGGAGTATATCTTATTATGACGGTACACTGACCATATCAGGAGCAAATATGCCAGATTATAATGATTGTAATTATGTACCTTGGTATTCTCGACGTTATGAAATCAAGAAGGTTGTAATTGAAAATGGAGTGACAAATATTGGACGTTATGCTTTCCAAGATTGCTCCAACCTCGCATCTGTTAATATTCCAAACTCTGTTACGAGTATTGGGAAGGAATCATTCTCTCGCTGTTCTGGGCTTACATCAATCACTATTCCTAACTCAGTGACAAATATTGGTGAACAAGCATTCTATTATTGTTCAGGACTTACCTCTATCAATATCCCTAACTCAGTGACTAGTATTGGAGAAATGGCTTTCTATTATTGTTCTGGTCTCACTTCTATTACTATACCAAACTCTGTAAACAGTATCAGATCTAGTGCGTTTGCTGGCTGTTCTGGACTCACCTCTATCACAATTCCTAATTCCGTCACGAACATCGAGTACATGGCTTTCGGAAGATGTTATGGTCTCACTTCTATCACAATCCCTAATTCTGTAACGAGTATTGGAATAGGAGCATTCTCTGGCACAAAATGGTATTACAACCAATCAGATGGATTGATTTATGCAGGGCTTGTTCTTTATACATGCAAAGGAACTATACCTACAAAAATAGATATAAAAGATGGTACAAAGGGAATAGCAGGCTATGCTTTTGAATTATGCTCAAACGTTACCTCAATCACAATACCAAAGTCTGTGACTAATATAGGAAGTTATGCTTTCATTCATTGTATAGGTCTCACCTCCATTACTTGTGAAGCACCAACACCTCCTAATTGTAATTCTAATTGCTTTGACGATGTTGATAAATCCATTCCTATCTATGTTCCTGCCAATAGCGTTGAAACATATAAAGCCACTAAAGAATGGAAAAACTTCACCAACATACAAGCTATACCTACATATCATACAGTAACTCTTGATCCTAACAAAGGAATTGGCAATTCTGAGCAAATAACTGTCACTTATAATCAACCAATGCCAGAAAACATTGGATTGATTGCACCTATAAGAACTGGATATGATTTTTGTGGTTATACCATCGGTGAAACTTATTATTATGATGCGAACTTGAAAAGCGTGCACAAATTTGACAAACAGGAGGATTATACTCTCTACGCAAATTGGAAAGCACATACTTCGACAGTAAATCTCGATTTTCAAGGTGGTATGAATGGGACTTCCTTAGTTACTGCTACATACGACGACCTTATGCCTACAAGCAATGATATTATCGCTCCAACAAGAGATGGATATACATTTGTAGGTTATTATGATAGTGCTGATGGTAATGGAAATCAATATTACAATGCAGACATGACAAGTAACAGCTCTTGGAATAAGGATGTTTCTGAAATAACTCTATATGCAAAGTGGGATGTTATACCAGTAACAGACATTTCTCTTAGTGAAGTAGCAGCCTCTTTATGGGTGGGCGAAACGAAAGAGATTTCAGCAACAGCTATACCAACAATAGCATACAATACTGCTGTTAACTGGACTTCATCTAACAATAATGTTGCTACCGTTTCTTATGAAGGCGTGATAACTGCAATAGAAAAAGGTACTTGTATCATAACTTGCACAGCTGCTGATGGATATGGTACTACTTCTACATGTGAAGTTACCGTTAAACAACCAGTAACAGCTATTGCTCTTAGCGATGCAATAGTTTCTCTATGGGTGGGCGAAACGAAAGAACTTTCTGCAACAGCTACACCTACAACAGCTAACGCTACTACTGTTGTATGGTCTTCTTCTGACGATAAAGTTGCATCCGTTTCTTCTGATGGAGTTATAACGGCAAATGGAGAAGGTACTTGCACCATAACTTGCACGGCTGCAGATGGATATGGAACTACTTCTACATGTGAAGTAACCGTAAAACAGCAAGTAACTGAAATTACTCTTAATGAAACGATAGTTTCTTTATGGGTAGGTGATACGAAGACAATTAAGGCAACGGTTTCACCAACAACAGCAAGCAATACTGCCGTTGAATGGTCTTCTTCTGACGATAACATAGTTACAGTATCTGCTGATGGAGTGATAACGGCAAATGACGAAGGTACTTGCATCATCACTTGTACAGCTGCTGACGGATATGGAACTACTTCAATTTGTGAGGTGACTGTAATGCAACAGACAACAGGCATAGAGGACTTGCAGATTCCGAAAGACGAATCCCCTGTTTACTACAATCTAAGTGGTCAGCGCATCAACAAGGCAAATGCTCAGAAAGGCATTTATATCAAGAATGGAAAGAAGTATGCGAAGTAATCAAGTATAAGATTCATATTTAGATTTGAAGGGTATCACGAAATGTGATGCCCTTCATTCGTTTCAAAAAAACGTTTTTTACGACAAACTCTACACTCTACACCAAATAGTACTCAATTTGTTGAAATACAGCAAATTGTAGCGGTGTAGAGTTTGAGATAACTTTACACCAACTCTACATCTCTACACCATTCAAAAGCAAAAGACGGTGTATAGGGTGTATAGTTGGTGTAGAGTTGAATGACACTCTACATCGTCATAACTTTCTATGAATCATTTGTTTATATGCTCTCTGGTGTAGAGTGTAGAGTTTAAAGCTGAATTTGATTTATTGTAAATAAAAAGTTAAAAAATACCTTGCGGCTAAGAAAATTGCCTGATGGCATAAAATTGCTGCTGCGTAGCATAAAATGGGTGGTTTCAATAAAAAGAAAATGGCTTGCGCTTGAAAATATTTTCGACCTGTACGATTAAGAAATTAATGCGGAATTAATGTGTTATTAATGCGATATTATATGTTTTCACTTTGTGAACCAACATTAATTATCATGAATTCCACATTAATATCACATTAATTCTTTTTTCCTGTGTCTTGAAAAATATTAATGTCAGAATTAATGTTTCGCCGTAAGGCATTTTCCTTCTTTATATTCACCACATTTTTTCCTTTCAGAACATAGTGTATGAGGCAAACTATAGGTTCGTTATAATACCGTTATAAGTCCATTTCTTAGAATAGGCGAAAAATGGGATTTGGAACGGATTTGGAACGGACTTGGAACGGACCTGGAACGAAGGACAAGCGAAGGACAATAGGAGAGGGGACAGGACTTATAAAGTAGATATGTGTTCATATTGAGATTGTTCCCTAAAATGTTGTATAAAAACGATATTTCCATTGACAAAAGCGATAAAATGTCATTTTTTCGTTAAACTTTATCCTTTTTTCTGCGTCTTTATCATGTGATGATAAAAGTATTTGTGTAAAAAGAAAAAGCAAAACTATATACTAAAAGTTAATGAAGAAAATCATTTATTCTATTGCCTTGTCTATGGCTTTCATTCCTGTATCGGCAGGAAACAGGAGTTCATTATCGTTTGACACCTACGAATGGGATTTTGGCGCTATTGATGCAGCCAAGGGTACTGTGTGCCATACGTTCACTTTCAAGAATGTATCTAAGGCTCCTGTAAGGATTGCAAAGACAAATGCAAGTTGTGATTGCATCACGGCTCACTATCCTTCTAATGCTATCAAGCCGGGAGAAGAGGCTAAGGTGCTGTTGGCTTTCTCACCTAATAACGCATCGGGCAAGACATACCGCAGCGTTGAGCTTATTGATGCAGAAGGCAATACCGTTGGCGCTCTCTCAGCCAAGGCTGTTGTTGGTGAGGCTAATTCCGTAGTAGCAGCACAGGATAGCAAGTATAAATATCCGTTCCAGGATCCAAGTCTTTCACGCGAGGAGCGTGTGGAGAACCTTATCTCGCTTCTCACTCCAGAAGAGAAAGTCGGACTGATGATGAACAAGTCTGTGTCAGTTGACCGTCTCGGCATTCCTTCATACAACTGGTGGAGTGAGGCTTGTCACGGCGTGCGTCAGGGTGGATATACGGTATATCCTCAGCCTATCGGTATGGCTGCAGCCTTTAGCGAAAAGCTGATGTATGATGTGTTCTCTACCGTATCTGACGAGGCTCGTGCCAACTGGAATCGCTCCGACCATAACGTGTTCAATGTGCCAATGGGTGTGACATACTATCCTGGCAACCCAGAGCTTACCTTCTGGTGTCCTAACGTGAACATCTTCCGTGATCCTCGTTGGGGACGTGGACAGGAGACCTGTGGTGAGGATCCATATATGAACGCTGTTCTTGGTGTTCAGACAGTTCTCGGTATGCAGGGTAATGATGACAAATACTTCAAGACTCACGCCTGTGCAAAGCACTATGCCGTGCATAGCGGTCCAGAGCCTCTGCGCCACTCGTACAACGCAACAGTATCTATGCGCGACCTTTGGGAGACCTATCTCCCTGCCTTTAAGGCTTTGGTGAAGAAGGCTAACGTGCGCGAGGTGATGTGCGCATACAACCGCTACGAGGGCAAACCATGCTGTACAAGTGACCGCCTCTTGGTTGACATCCTTCGCCGTAAGTGGAACTATGACGCTATCGTGCTTACCGACTGCGATGCCATCAACAACTTCTATAACAAAGGTCAGCACGAGACACACAAGGATCCGCTCTCTGCTTCAGTTGATGCCGTTCTCAATGGCACAGACCTTGAATGCGGTAAGGTGTTCATGGTGCTTACCGAGGCTCTTCAGAAGGGACTTATAAAGGAGTCGGTTCTTGATGACCACCTTCGCAAGACACTCATGGGACGCTTCGAGCTTGGTATGTTCGACCCTGCCGATATGCTTCCTTGGGCTAACCTCACACCCGATGTGATCAGTAGTGAGGCGAACAACGACCTTGCAACACAGGCTGCGCGTGAGTCAATGGTTCTTCTGAAGAACAATGGCATACTGCCTCTCTCAAAGGACATCAAGACAATTGCTGTCGTTGGTCCTAATGCCGATGATGTAGAGCTTCTCAACGGAAACTACGGCGGTACTCCAACTGACAACCATAAGCACTCATTGCTTGAGGGCATCAAGAATGCCGTGCCAGGTGCGAAGGTAATCTATCACAAGGCTTGTACCCTTGCCGATGAATATAACACCTTCTCACATCTCAAGGATATGAACGATGGTAAGGGTGCATACGTTGAGTTCTGGAACAATAACGAGCTTGAGGGCGATCCTGCCGTTACAGGCTATTATACGGATGCACTCAACTTCTCTACCTTCGGTGGATGGGGATTTGCTCAGGGAGTAAGCACAGAGAAGATTTCCGTGCGTGTTACAGGCACTTACAAGTCAACATTCACTGGAGAGATGAAATACACCCTCTCTACTGATAATGGCTATATATTAAAGGTGAATGGTGAGGTTGTGGAACAGGCTGAGCCTACACGCCGCCGTTTCGGCTTCAACCGCACACCTGAGTATAAGTCTTTCCCTGTAAAGGAAGGCGAGACCTACAAAATAGAGATTGAGTATCGTCGTGGCAAGGGTAACTTCGCTATGCTCCGTGGCGACATCTGCGAACGCAAGCTTGTTGACTATACCGACATTGCCAACGATGTAAAGCAGGCTGATGCAATCATCGTTATCGGCGGTATCTCTGCAAGTATGGAAGGCGAGGGAGGCGATAAGGCTGACATTGAGCTTCCAAAGGTTCAGCAGAGACTTCTTGAGGCTATGCGTGGAACTGGTAAGCCTGTAGTTATGGTGAACTGCTCAGGTTCGGCTATTGCCTTCGGTAGCGTTGAGGACAAGTATGATGCCCTCATTCAGGCTTGGTATCCTGGACAGGGTGGTGCAAAGGCACTTGCTGACGTGATCTTCGGCGACTACAACCCATCAGGCAAGCTCCCTGTTACATTCTACACATCAAACAACGACCTGCCAGACTTCCTTGATTATAGTATGGAAAACCGTACATACCGTTACTTCAAGGGCAATGCCCTCTATCCATTCGGTTACGGAATGTCATACACATCATTCAACTACGGTAAGGCAAAGCTCTCCAAGTCTTCTATGAAGAAGGACGGCAAGATAACGATCACCATACCTGTAACCAATACAGGTAATCGTGAAGGTGAGGAAATCGTTCAGGTATATGTAAAGGCATTGGATTATGCCGATGCCCCAATCAAGTCGCTGAAAGGTTTCCAGAAGATAAAACTTGCAGCAGGAGAGACGGGCAAGGCTGTTATCACACTCGATGGCGAATCTTTTGAGTATTATGATCCGTCTATAGATGAACTCTCAACACGTTCTGGTAAATATCAGATCATGTATGGAAGTTCTTCATTGGATAAGGATTTGAAAACATTGGACTTTACTGTAAAGTAGGTTTTATGAAATGGGTTGAGGCTCGTCACGTGATGTGACGAGCCTTAATTGTTTTAGATACTAACATTTTTCTAAGTCATAATTTGCAAATGTTAAATAAATAATGTAAATTTGCAAACGATAAAGACTAAAGTCAAAGTTTCTTAAAACTCATAATATTATATTATGGCACCCACAATTACTATCATTGCAGTTGCGATAATCATCGTTTTCTGTATCTTCGTTTATAACAGTTTCATTCAGCTTTCAAACAAGGTGAAGGAGGCTTTTTCTACGATGGATGTGTATCTGAAACAGCGTTTTGACCTCATTCCTAACCTCGTTGATACCGTCAAGGCCTATGCCAAGCATGAGGCTGATACGCTTGAGGAACTTACCAAGCGTCGTGCAAGAGTAGCTTCGAATGACATTGACGGCAAGATTGATGGTGAGATGCGCATTGGCGATGCTCTGAGCCGTATTCTTGTGGTTGTAGAGAATTATCCTCAGCTCAAGGCAAGTGAGAATTTCCTTGACCTGCACAAGCGCCTTGTGAAGGTAGAGGAGGATATTGCCTTTGCACGACGTTATTATAATGGTAGTGTAAGGCAGTATAACGACAAGTGCCAGATGTTCCCTTATAACATCATCGCTAACATCTTCGGATTTAGGGCAAAGAAAATGTATGAGATTCAGAATGCAACGGAGAGGGAGGTGCCAAATGCATAGGCTATACAGATTATTTTTCTCCATTGCCTTGTTGTTGGTGAGTGCCTATGCATTTGCCGACTTGGGCGGTTTCTATTATGAGAAGGTGAAGTACGAGGCATATGTCCACAAGAATAATGAATGGGACGTGAAAGAGACCTTCGTAATCAATTTTCTTGAACCTCGTCATGGTTTCTATCGTTTCATTCCTATCAAGTTCATCCTTTGGCATGATGCGGAGGATGCTTGGGGAGATGTGAAGCCTACGGCGTTTCCTTACGTCGTGGATATTGACGATGTTGAAGTGACTGGCGGTCCTATTCATGAGCAGAAAGAGGAGATGGATAACTATGTCATAATGATAGGTGATGAGGATAGAACGGTTGTTGGGATGCAGACTTATGTTATAAGCTATAAGTTCAAGTATCCTGACGATCGTATTCAGGCTAAGGACCTATTGTTTCACACCATTCTTGGAGCAGATCTGAATGAGGAGATAAGGCATTTTGATTTTAGGATTGAGTTTGAGAAGCCATTGCCTCAGATGTCGGTGGATAGTCTGAGATGGTATAGCGGAGAATATGGAAATCAGAATAACATCATACCTATTGAGTATGAGGCAACTACTACATACATAGCCGGAGAGTGTGACTCTATACAGCCTAACCATGCTATTACAGCCTATATGGACTTGCCAGAAGGCTATTATGAGGATGTAGAGAAGGTGAATTATTTCTGGCATTACCTATGGCTCGCATTGACCGTTGTGTGTATGCTCATTATCATCTACCGTGCTTTGACTATAGACAGAGGTCGTAGCGTGGTTAAGACGATTGAGTTCTATCCTCCAGAGGGGATTTCAAGTGCGGAGGTAGGTGTCATAATTGATAATAGTGCTGATGAAGGTGATATTTCATCGCTTATCCCTTGGTTTGCCGAGCAAGGCTATCTGAAGATTGATGAGGATCAGAACAAGAAGATCGAACTTACCAAGCTGAAGAGTTTGCCAAAGGATGCCCCGAAATATCAGAGAAAGCTGATGGACTTGCTCTTTCCAAGTGGTAAGACAACGGTGAGTCTCAGCAAGTTGGGCGATAAATCCTCACAAATGAGTGAAGTTAAGTCGGCACTAAAGAATGTGTTTGACGGAGATAGCAAGAAGAAACTCGTTAAGCTTGACTCATGGGTATTCATGTACTTCCTCTTGCTGTTGTTCGGAACGCTCACAATAGCCACGAATATCGTGCATTTCTTCACGTTCGATGATTTTATTATGGCTGGCTTGGTATGGCTTCTACCTACTGCATTAGGACTGTCGTTGCGCCTGTCGGGTAGTGATTCCGACCTCTATTCCTCTGCTTTTAAGCGTACGGCCTATTTCCTTCTGAAGTTCACCATAATGATTGTGGTAGCTTTGACGTATGGCGAGGAATTGATAGATTATGGTTCTCCGATGGCTAATTTGGGCATATTTGTATTCTTCCTTGCCAATTTCATTACCATTGAGCTATGCGGACGCTTCAATCTGAACACCGACTACCGCATCGACATGATGGGGCGTTTGCTCGGTTTCAAGGAGTTTATTGAGACTGCAGAGAAGGATAACCTTGAGCGATTGCAGATGGAGGATGCGAAGTATTTCTATCGTGTCCTGCCTTACGCTATGGTGTTCGGCTTGGCAAAGACATGGGCAAGGAAGTTCAAGACTATCACCGTAGAAAAGCCTGATTGGTACTCTACCGCTGGAGTTTATAGTGGCCCAAGCTTCACCAACCATCTGGTTAGCAACGTAAACGATACGGTTCGCAGCCACATTTCCTCATGCTCTCACAGCTCATCTCATGGAGGAGGGCATCATGGTGGTGGCTTCTCCGGAGGCGGCGGAGGAGGCGGTGGCGGCGGTAGCTGGTAAAAAAGTTGCCCCTTATACCTTTTACTTTTTATAAAAAATCAAGGAAATCTAAAAATAAACAGAGTTTTATTTGGTATTTTACGCAAAAATGTATATCTTTGGAGCGCAAAAACACTAAAACCTAATAAGTATGAAAAAGATTCTGTTTATTATTGGTTCGTTGAGGGCAAAGTCTTTTAACCGCCAAGTAGCTAATGAGGCTAAGAATATTATCGGCAATCGCGCAGAGGTATCAGAACTTGATTATAGCGACCTTCCGCTACTTAATCAGGATATTGAGCAACCTGAACCTGCAGCGGTGGCTCGGATACGTAAAATCGTTAGCGAAGCTGATGCCATTTGGATTTTCACACCTGAATACAACCTTAGTTATCCTGGACATCTGAAGAACTTGCTAGACTGGCTCTCACGACCTGTGATACCTATGGACTATGGAACACCAACCTGTATCAATGGAAAACGAGTGGCTATAAGTGGAGCAGGTGGTAAGGCTGCAACAGCCAGTTCACGTGCTAAACTTACGGAATTACTTACGTTCATTAAGGCAGAGGTTATACCAGAGCAAATAGGAATAGCAGTTCCGGCAGAGGCATGGGGTACGGATGAACTCATCCTTACTGATGAACAGAAAGCAGAATTGAAATCACTTGCAGATAAACTTATTTGATAGATATATGAAGAAATTTGAATTGATGGCATTGCCGTATGCAATAGAGGCTTTAGAGCCTGTTATAAGTAAGCAAACGCTGGAGTTTCATCATGGTAAGCATCTGGCAGGGTATGTGAACAACCTTAACGGATTGTTGGAAGATAGTCCGTTGGCAGATTCTTCACTCGAAGATATTGTATGTAAGGCTACTGGTGGGATATTGAACAATGCAGGACAGATTCTCAACCATAATCTGTACTTCGGACAGTTCTGCGCACCAAAGGCAGACAATAAGCCTGTTGGTAAATTGGCTGAGGCTATCGCTCGTGACTTTGGTTCGTTTGATGCATTTAAGGATGAGTTCCAGAAGAAGGGAGCAACGCTCTTTGGGTCTGGTTGGGTATGGCTATCAGCAGACAAGGATGGCAAGCTTATCATCACGCAGGAAACGAATGCCGCAAATCCTATCCAAAAGGACTTGAAACCATTGCTAACCTTCGATGTATGGGAGCATGCCTATTATCTTGATTATCAGAATCGCCGTCCTGACCATCTTGCTGCCCTATGGCAGATTATAGACTGGGAAGTGGTCGAAAATAGGTTCGTTAAGTGAAGAGTGAAAAGTGAAGAGTGAAGAATTTAAGTTACTATTTATTGCGGAAAGGCGATTAACGACATTAAACTGCAATACAAACTTAAATTCTTCACTCTTCATTCTTCACTCTTCACTTTTCACTCTTCACTTAAATTCAGTTTTTCTCTTCGCATTACGCCTTTCAATCTTGGCATTATGCCTCTCGATTTTTGCATTCTGCTTTTCTAATTTATGGGCGTTATGTCGCTCCACCTTTGCATTATGCTTTTCGACTTTTGCTTTATACCTCTCAACCTTGGCATTCTGCTTTTCTAATTTATGAGCATTATGCCTTGCTTGCCTTGCAAGTTTCTTCTGGGCATTAGCCTTCTGCATCTCGCTCTCCATATTGCGAATCTGGACTTCCATCTTGCGGACTTCCTTCTTTGTGAGATGACATCTACGGCACACATCCCTGTGCCATTTGTGATGACCCTTCATAATGTGGTGACGCAAACGCTTGTTCATTCCGGGATATACCTTAGTGCGGTCATGCACATAATTACCACCACACATCTCGGTATGAATATGGTTGATGTGGCATTTCTTTCTCTTTAGCTGAATTTCCGTATTTGCCTCATACTTATCTTCAAACAGCACATCTGTGTCTGTATCGATTGTTGCATTTACCGAAACTGTACCCATGACCATCATCATGACAATCATAAGGATTCTAACTGTTGTTTTCATTCTTTATCTTATTAAGTTAATATATTCTGAATTTTCCAGAAACATGGAGCATGGAGAGCATATACACCATACCATTGTAGTAACGCCATTGTCCAGACGGCGCCTTGACATTCCATAGCCGTTCAATATAAAGACGTTGCAAATCCTTATCCTTCAATGCTATTGCTCCTACGGCATTTGCTCCTGCCATGCCTTCCGTATAGTCACCTGTAGGATCAGAACCGTCAATCTCAAACTGCCCATGCTTGAAGCCATCGTTTTTGAAGAACGTGAGCAGACGCTGCATTATCTCGCTCTGAGCCTCACGATCCTCTCCGAAGATGTAATAGTCCATACCGATGTTCATTGCACAACGAATGGCATCATACTGAAAACGACGTGAGTCATATCCACAGAATGGTCCCTTGAAAGGCTTGCCCTTATATGTGCTGTAATCAGGATAAAGACCAGTAGTAGGGTGGGAGGATATGCGCAGAAGATTACGTGCAGAGTCAGCCGCTTCTTTCCAGAAATGATATCGCTTGCTATCCCAGTCTGACCATAGCTGCACGAATGCAGGAAGCTGATATGACGGATCTGTATATAAGTGAGCATCATCAGTAGGAACGAAGGTAACTACCTTTGTTTCCTCATCATAAAGATTCCATACTCCATGCTTTCCGTCCTTGCTCATGCAACTGTCAAGAATTTCTTGTGCATCAGCCCTATACGACGGATTGTTCCATCTGTTTGCTGCCATATAGAGAGCCGTTGCAAAGTATATTTCGCCATCTGAAGCATTGGAATTTCCGAATTTCTTACCATCGGCATGACATTGCCAGCAGAAATATCCGCTCCATGGTGAATCATCGGAATAACGCATATATGTCTTTGCCCAACGCCATAGACGGTCAAACTGCTTTGGCTTATCAAGTTGCAGGCATATCATCATGCCATACGACATTCCCTCTGTCCTGACATCATTGCTGCCAACATCATAGATGAATGCCATGGAATCATTAGGTTCATAATAAACCGTGGTCTGATCGGCATCAGCAAATTTCCTGAAGTCACCAGGAGTGAAGAAGTGATCCCATAGCTGTGATATACGTTCATCCACCTCCTTCTGGCTAATGCCAAGAACCTCCGTGAAATAGTTCTGATATACATCTGTATAGTATGCACCTTCCGGCTCTTGTTCCACCTGCTTTTTCGAACAAGAAACAAATATTACTGCCAATATTGCAGCATAGCCAATGTATTGTATAATTCTTCTCATAATTGTATAATCATTTAGGTTGTTTGTGAGTGCAAATATAATGATTTTTTATTTAATAACACGATTTTTTCCTGTTTTTTTTGACTCAATTTCATCAAACATATATAAAACCCTGACTTGTGTATGGATATTCTGGAATTTTTGTCTAACTTTGCAGACGAAAAGGAAAATCGTGCACAAACATTAATGGTTGTGCCACACAATAAATTATGAAAAGTTTCAGTATTTCAAGATTGTTTCAGGCTCACATCTGTATGCTTGTCGCTGAGATAACATGGGGATTGATGGCTCCTATAGGAAAAGACGCTATGACTCATGGAATATCAGGAATGGATATGGTGGTGTTCCGTACCGTTGGAGGTGCATTCTGTTTCTGGCTCACCTCACTCCTGACAGGCAACCATGAGCATGTGACAAGAAGAGACAAGATGCTATTCGTAGTAGCAGCTATACTGGCTATCGTAACAAACCAGTGCTGTTATATTATCGGACTTAGCCTCACCTCTCCAATAAACGCAAGCATTGTGACCACCTCCATGCCAATCTTCACGCTCTGCATAGGACTGCTTTTCCATACTGAGCGCCTTACATGGCGTAAGGTCCTTGGTCTGTCTCTCGGTATAAGCGGTGCTTTAGCATTGATAATGAATAGTGCTGGAGGTCAAGGCATTGGCAATGGTAACATCTTTGGCGATTTACTATGTCTTACGGCACAAGTTAGCTTTGCCTTCTATTTGGCCTTGTGTGGCAGACTGATAAGCCGATACAACACCATAACATGCATGAAATGGATGTTCCTGTTTGCAGCCTTGATAACCCTGCCAATCGGAACGCCATCGCTTATGCAACTGCCATGGACGGAGATAGAACCCAGACATTGGGCAGAAAGTGCATTTGTGGTGTTTGGAGGCACGTTCTTCGCATACATCATGATGATGAAGGGACAAAAAGTCCTCACGCCAACACAGGTAAGCGTATATAACTATGTTCAGCCAATAGTCAGTACAATGCTGTCAATGGCATGGGGCATAGCAACGCTTGGCTGGATGCAGGGAGTCGCCATAGCTCTTGTATTTGCAGGAGTACAGTTGGTGGCAAGGAAGAAGTAGTGGAAAGTAGAAAGAGTAAAGTGTAAAGTATAAAGTGTAAAGTAGATAGATATGAATGAGATTTTAATGACACCAGATGTGTGTATGCAATTTCTGGTATGGTCGTATTACTACCATGAGGTTATGCCTCTAAAAGATATGAGTTATAAGGATTGTGGCAAGTTCTCCGATTCTGATGCAGAGCGACTTGACGAACTGAAGGATATGCTTTTCAAGTGCTTCGAGGAAGATTCTGTCGTGAATGCCTGCAAGCAATTCCAGATGGCAAAGGTAAGACAAGAGCCATGCCCATTCCCACAGGCTTCATTGGATAGTATGTTTGCAAAGGAGTCTTGTTAATTACTAATTACAAATTACGAATTACCAGATTACTTTTCTGTTGCTCAATTCTTTTCAACGGAAAAAGGTGACTTGGTAATTCGTAACTCGTAATTAGTAATTAACGCTTACTTCTTCCAAACATTGACGATCTCACCGATATACATAACGTGAACGCCCAGTTTCTTCTCATCATACCATTGACGCTGCTCAAGTGGCATAAGCTCCTTCTGAAGTTGCTGACCATATAACTTCTTACATTCAATGGCAAGGTTAGCCTCCTTGTAAATAGGATTGCCGAGCTTTGTGAACTCTGGAGTAAGGCCTGAACCCTTCACTTTGTCCTCATCACGACCAGACACAGAGCCAAGATACTGTAGTTTGTCGCGGAATTGCTCAGGGAATGCTGTAACGGTGAAATATTCATTCTCTTCAAGGAACTTATAGGTATAGCGGTCTGTTGAAACATAGATCGTTACTACAGGCTTACCCCATAGCTCGCCAAGACCACCCCATGCAATGGTCATCATGTTCATGCTTGTGTCCTTACCTGCGGAAAGCAGCATCCAGTCATCTGCGAACATCTTTACAGCATTAACATCAATCTCCTGTGGCTTTATCTCCTGCCAAGTGTCAGATGTCGGTGTCTTTTCTTCTGGTTCATTTGCCTTGTTGCCGCATGATGTAAGAAGCAGAGTTGCGAAAACTACAAATGTAATTTGTTTTAGTTTCATAAAACTTTAGTTTTTTTGTGATGATGAAAAATTAATTTTCAATTGTTTACCCCTCACTTCGCCCATGCCTTTCCTTCAGTTGTGCGGCGCCAGATGAAGTATGTGTCGAGCACTTTGAGGGCTTCCTCACTTGGTACCTTATCTGCGTATGGGGTAGGGCCTGTAAGATGCATAGTCTGAGGTGTCTTGTTATTGAATGCAGGCCATACTGGAAGACCTTCACCATTTGGATCGCCATATTTAGCGAAGTTCACCCAATACTTTCCCATAATCTCAGAGAGAGGTCGATCTACATCAGGACGCTCAAATTTATCCATGTGCTGGAAAACGAAGTTCACATCCTGACCGTGATAAGAGCCTTTTCCGAAGTTTGGAGAGCCTTTTGGATGATCAGGGTGCTGATCGAAGTAATAAAGGAACACCTTGGACTTGCCAGTCTTTGCCTGAAGTCGTGCCCAGTTCCATGTCTGCCAACCGAAAGCAGCATCGCGCATAAGGTCGCGTGACTGTTTGCCACCATCTTCATCCGTATAAGGATATGCCTTGAGAAGTGCATCTGCAAACTTTCCATAGCGATTTCTCGTGCTGCTCTCGTATGTTTCCTTTGAATTTACACCGAAAGAGAAACTTGCACCCTCGTCTGAATTATAGCCAATGAGCACAGGCACATCGTTATATTTGCCCTTGGCATAGAGAACCGACTGGTCATCTGGAATCACACGACCGTCAACAACTGGCCAACTGCAAGTGCCGAGACCTTGTGCCGAGAACTTGCTTGCATCCATAGCGCGAAGCTCTGCAACAGATTTCGCGCCCAATGCCTGCATCAGTCTCTTGCCGTCTTTCTCTGCATCAGCAAGCGTTTTCATATTCTCGCCGGGGTAGGAGGTAGGGCGAGTTGGACCGAACGAACCGCCACTCTGAGAGATAGCGCCTTGGAATAGTCCTTTAGCCAGAGGAGAGGCGCAGAGCATACTAACGGATATACCTCCTGCTGATTCTCCGAAGATTGTCACCTTGTTCGGATCACCACCAAAACGTGCAATGTTTTTCTTTATCCATTGTAGGGCAACAATCTGATCCATAAGACCATAGTTACCAGAAATATGCTTCTTGTTCTCTGCGCTAAGCTCTGGTAGGGTGAGGAATCCTAACTGTCCTACACGATAGTTGACGCTTGCAAGTATTATCCCACCCTTGCGAGCCAGTTCCTCGCAGTCGTAGTTTGGATCAGCCGTAGAACCGAACACGAAACCGCCACCATAGATCCATACGAGTACTGGGAGTTTCTCGTCAGTCTTCTTTGCAGGACTCCATACGTTGAGGTACAGGCAATCCTCGCTATATTCTGCCGAAGGAGCACCCTGAATAGGTCCGGGAGCATACTTCTTTGTCTCAAGCGTCTTCGTCCAATGCTTAACAGGTTGTGGAGCCTTCCATCTGAGTTCGCCGACAGGAGGAGCTGCGAATGGAATGCCTTTGTATATCATCAAACCGTTAGCTTCATAGCCCTCAATAGGGCCTGCCTCGGTCGTTACATTAGGTGTCAGAGCGTCTTGTGCTGATGCTCCAAGGCAAAGGAAACCGCAGAGCAGAAAAGTTGCTATTCTCTTCATTATCATTATTTTTTATTATCATTATTGAAATTTACCTTCACGCCATACTTCTCAACTACATATTGCATGTTAGAGCCTTTTTCTGGCTGTAGGCTTCCGTCAAGAATGCCCTTGCATATAGTCACGATGTCCTTGACGCGCTGAGGAGTCTCAAGGTTGTTTCCCCAGTAATGCCCTGGATAGAAATACTTGATGTCGTATTTCTCCATGACTGGAATCATACTTTCACATCCCTTAATTTCGTTACTCAGACTGGTGAAGACAAGAAGGTTGCCAGAGCCAAAGGCATCGCCGCTAAAGCCGTAATGCTTGTCGCGGTCAATGAATGTAACGGAGCCGTAAGTATGCCCAGGGGTGAAGACAACCTCTATATCTCTGTTTCCAAGGTGAAATATCTGACCATTCTTCAGAAACTTAGGCTTGCATTTCGCATTGATTGGGATAAGTGATTTGTCACTTTCTGCAAGCCATATTGTCTCCCATTCGTTTATAGCCGAACCTGCATGATCGCCATGCCCATGAGTGAGGACAAGGGTTACAGGCTTCTTCACCATGTCCTCGGCAATCTTTCTCAATCCGGGGATCTGCGTTCCTGCATCAATAAGGATGGCGGCAGTATCACCTTCTACGAGATAGACCGATTCATTATAGACGAGATGCCCATTTCCATGCCATGTATGCTCGTCAAGCTGTCGAATTTCCACGTTTCTATTCTTGAAAACAGTCTTCTCCTTAAAGTCACTCTGTGCACAAGCCGAGAGACCTAAAAGAAGTGCCATGGAAATTGCAAAGGATTTTTTCTTCATTATCATTTCGTCTTAGTGTATAAAAATTAGTTATGATTCATGCGAAAAGCATTTTCAGTTGCAAATATACGAAAAGAATCGCAATTAACCAATGATTTTACATTATTTAAAACGTGAAAATTACGAATTTGTTCTTCGACTTTCAACGCTAATTCATCAAAAAACGCAAAAATGATAATTTATCAGAAAAATGTTTGAATATTTCAATAAAAATCATTAAATTTGCGCCCCAAAAGAACAAGGAAAGTAAAAGATACTTCCATCTTTGTCGCAGAACATAAATCATTTTTTAACAGCCATTATCCCAATAAATGGCATATACTTATTTTCATATGAAGAAAATCTTATCAATGGTAGTAGCCGCCACAATGGCTACAATGAGTGTTTATGCACAGACTGAGACTGTGCAGCCGTATTTCGAGATTGATCAAATGCCTAAGCTCATCGACATTATGCCAGCACCTCCAGCTTTTGACAGTCCTGAATTTGCCAATGATGTGGTGCGCTATGGCTGGGGAAAACAGCAGCGCCAGGATCAGGAGCGCTTGGCTATTGCCATTGCCGATGCAGAATGGAATGACCATACCAAGCTCTATGCACAATGGAAGGACGCTTTTGGCCTTGAAATCACCGAGACTGGTACTCCTGAAATATGGAAACTGATGGAGACAAGTCTTGCTACTACTGACCCAATGCGTAAGGAACCGAAGGCTTTCTACAATCGCCAGCGTCCTTTTGAGCGTTTCGACGATTCCATGCCATCACATGAGGAAGACGACTTGCGTGGTGAGGGTAGCTATCCTTCCGGACACAGTTTGCGTGGATGGTGCGTTTCTCTGTTATTGGCACAGATTGCTCCTGCTCATGCCGCTGAAATATTCAGTCGCGGATGGGACTATTGCAATAGCCGTGTAATATTAGGTGCACACTGGCAGAGCGATGTTGATGCCAGTCGTACTGCTGCCAGCATTGGCTTCTGCGCACTACAAAGTAGTGAAGCCTTCATAGCTCAGATGAAGAAGGCACAGGCTGAATACAAGGAAAAAACAGGACAGACTGTTGGCGTGAAAAGTGCCAAGGTTGTAGAGCATCCTGCTACCCACGCATTTCAACAGAATGCAATTCCTGCTACAACAGATACACATGGGGTAGTTATAGAAAAAAATAAAAAAGTTATGAAGAAATAAGATCTAAAAAAGTTTAGGGTTTAGTGTTTGGAGAAGAGTTGAACACTCACACTCCACACTAAACCCTAAATATTTTGTAAAGAAATGAGAATTAATCTCTTAATTTTTTAATCTCTTAATCTCTCCACTCACTTGACAACCTTCTTGCCATTGATGATGAACAGACCAGAAGGGAGTTCGTCGAGGGAAGTTGCAGGTAGGCTATTACCGTTTATGTCGTAGATGCTCTTTGAGGCGTTGAGACTATTGTCTGCCTTTACATCTTCAATACCAGTCGTTGCTTCTTCCACGATTTTCTTGAAGTTCTTCCAGCCTTTTGTGGTTCTATATTTGGCAGCAGTCCCCTTTGGTACGTATAGCGTAGCCTCTGAATATACAAAATCTTCGAATGTATTATCATTTATTGCAAATGGCTTCAGTATCTTCGAAGTAACTTTTTGAAGATTGCAGCTACCAAAGAAAGCTTCCTCTGCTATACTTGTCACGCTATTAGGAATAGTGACGGAGCTCAGTTCACCGCACATAGCGAAAGCAGAATAGCCAATACTCGTCACGCTGTTAGGAATTGTGACGGAGGTAAGACTATAGCAAAAACCGAATGCACAATCTTCTATGGTCGTAACTCCATTAAGAATGGTGAGGGATTTCAGGCTCGTGCAATCATTGAAAGCGTACTCTCCTATACTTTTCACGTTGCTTGGAATTGTGACGGATTTCAAGCTACTACAACTACCGAACGCAGTTGAACTAATTCTTGTCAAACTGTTAGAAAAAGTAACAGAGGTAAGATTGGTGCAGCTTGCGAAAGCTTCCTCACCCATATCCGTCACGCTGTTGGGAATAGTTACGTTTTTCAGGTTACTACACCCTATGAATGCAAAATTTCCTATACTCTTCACGCCTTCAGAAATAGTGACAGATGCGAGACCACTGGTATAGAATGCTTTATCTCCAATGGTCGTCACGTTGCCAGGGATGGTGATGGATTCCAGACTGCCGCAATCATGGAAAGCATTTTCACCTATGGTCGTCACACTGTTACCAAACGTGACGGAGGCAAGACTAGGACAAGCTTCGAACGCGCCCGTGCCAATACTCTTCACGCTGTTAGGAATAGTGATAGATTTCAGATTTTCGCAATAAGTGAAGGTACAACTATCAATACTTGTTATTCCGTCTGGAAGAATGATAGATTCCAGAGCACTACATGCAAATGCACAATTTTCTATGCTCTTCACGCTGTTTGGAATCGTGATGGAAGTCAGACCGCTGCCCATAAAAGCATTAGTTCCAATACTAGTCACACTGTTAGGAATAGTGACGGAGCTTAGTCTTTGGCAACCAGAGAAGGTATAACTGTTGATACTCTTCACACTATTAGGAATAGTGATGGATTTCAAAAACAGGCAATCTTCGAAAGCTGACTTTCCAATACTTGTCACGCTATTAGGAATAGTGACGGAGGTCAGGCTCATACAATCATAGAAAGCGGACTCTCCAATACTTGTCACACTATTAGGGATAGTGATAGATTCAAGGCTGGTACATTTATAAAATGCGTTATTACCAATGCTCGTTACCCCATCAAGAAGAGTGACAGTTTTCAGGTATGAAAAATATTGGAAATCACGTCCAATGGTTTTCATTCCGATAGTAAGCGAACTAATGTAACAGTCTTCAAATGCGCCACTACCAATGCTCGTCACGCTGCTAGGGATGGTGACAGACTCAAGACTGCGACAGTCTTTAAATGCTTGCTCCCCAATGCTCGTCACACTGTTAGGAATAACAATGGAGGTCAGGTCATCGCAGTAATAGAAAGTCGATTTGCTGATACTCTTTATGCTGTTTGGAATAGTGATGGAAGTCAGACCGCAAAAACAGAAGGCTTCCTCTCCAATACTTGTCACACTGTTTGGGATAGTGATGGATTCAAGTCCGCTACAGCCATAAAATGCCCCCTTGCCAATGCTCGTCGCCCCATCAAGAATAGTGACAGATCTCAGACTTCTAAACCCTTGAAATCCACTTTCTATTTTTTTCAATCCAATTGTAAGGGAAGTAATGTAACTGCCATAAAATGCCTCTTCATCAATGTTCGTCACGCTGCCAGGGATGGTGAGGGATTCAAGATTGCGAGAATCAAAAAAGGCATAGCTCCCAATGCTCTTCACGCTGTTTGGAATAGTAACGGAAGTAAGGTCTTTACAGTTACGGAAGGCATTATTTCCTATACCTGTCACTTTTATGGTCTTTTTATTATATTTGACTTCCTTCGGTATGACAACATCGCCACTATAACTGTTATAACTATAATAACTATCTGTCTCATAGGTTACTGCAACCTCAGATTTGTCATTGTTGTAATCGTAATAAATCATCACGCTATCAGCATTCTTCACGGCGAAGTCGTAAGCCGATGCATTTGTTGCCAGCATACTCATGAGTATGCAGAACAGTAAGAATAGGTTGTTTGTCTTCATTATAAATCTAGTTTTAATTATCGTTTTCTTGATGTAAAGATATTTGCGCGGCAAAGTTACAAATAATTCCCGACACTTCGTCATTTTTACGCAATAATTTTGTTAATTACTAATTACAAATTACTAATTACCTGTTTAGCTTTTACCACTTTGCAAAGTTAGCGAAAAAAATGTATCTTGGTAATTCGTAATTAGTAGTTCGTAATTATCAAAACCTGCCATTGCAATAATCCTCCTTCGACACTTCGTAATACCCGCCCTTGCTACGGACGAAATCCATCAATCGGCTAAAGGTTATGTTCATACTCAGCAGTTTCGGATTGCCAATCATAACGAGATTCAATCGGGCGCGAGTCATTGCCACGTTAAGCTTACGGTCTATTATCATGCCGTCTTCCTCAAACACGTTGTCGGTCAGGAAGTTCAACTGATAAGCCTGATGTATGGTGAAGCCGTAAATGATATAGTCGCGCTGACTACCCTGATAGCGTTCAACGGTGTCAATCGTAATGTCGTGAAGCACGGCTATACCGTATCTGTCAATGGCATTCCTCACGGTGGTGATCTGATTACGATAAGGCACAATGACACCTACCGTCATATCCTTATCAAAATCATCTTTTGTCAGAAGATAGATCTGATACACCGTTGCAGCAATCATTTCAGCCTCAACGACGTTGGTCTTGACAGAAGGGGAGAGGTGCGGTTGCTCAGAAGCCACAAATGATATACGGTGACTGCATAGCATCTTCATTATGCCGTTATCAGTTTCAATCTCCTTATATGGCAGTTGCTGATGCTCAAGCGGCACTATTTCGAGCTTTCCTCCATAGAATGCGATGTTTGGGAACTCCCCGATGTACTGGTGCATTCGCCCTTGCTTGGTGAGCATATATACGAATCGCTCATCATAGCCGTCGGCTGTCTTAAACTGCGACAAGAGTCGTTCAAAGAGTGACAGACGGCAGTCGGTTAGTCCGATGGCATTCAGCTCTGGCTCATCCACTATTGATTCCTCCACAGTCTGCTGCACCACGGCTGGCAACTGCTTATGATCGCCTATCAAAACGAATCGGTCAATGGCATCCCTTCCGTTGTTGTGAGCCGACAACAATCCTATCAGATGCGGTTCAAGAATCTGCGATGACTCATCCACTATGGCAAGCGAGAAGTGCTTGAGGCTCAATAGATTCATGTTGGCATTAACTGAACTCGTAGTACCGCAGAACACTCTCATTCCCTTTATCAGATTCAGCACACCATTTCCTCCCTTCACCTTTGCAGAGCGTGATGAAAGAAGATACTCGCGGTATTCCTCTGAGCAAGAGAGGTCGGAGCCAAGACGGATGAAGTCAAAATCGGGCTGACTGCGCCTTATCTCTACCAGTTTGCTGCAAATCTCATCCACCGCCCTGTTGGTATATGAGAGCAACAGAATGTTAGTATCAGGCTCGGTAAGTTCCTCTTTCAGAAGGTTCACAAGTCCGAAAGATGTCTTGCCAGTTCCAGGAGGTCCGATAATAAGGAAGATGTCACGAGCCTGCTTGGCACGTGTCACGAGTGTGTTGAACCTTCCATATTCGCCGTTTATCGTCAGTGAGGCATCCACGCTTGGCTCTCGTTGGGCAAGGATAAGGTCACGCCTTGACTTAGTGCCTGAAAGGAAACCGTGCATCGCACTAAACAATGCGCCCGTCATGGATTCAAGCATATCGTGCTCTATCGCCCACAGCGTTCCGTCTGGCTTGCTGAACACCTTGCTTGCCGTCTGTGAGTTCCTGAGTCTCAGTTCGATAGCCTCTACATTCATATCAACGATGCTCGCCCTTATCACCATGTCGGCACAGGCATTAGGCACTTCATCCTGACGATAGGAATACAGAATCACGATGTCGCCAATACGGAAATTAGCCGCATCGGCTGATTGTGGCTCTGTAAATTCGAGAATGACGGACGACACCGCCTCATCCTCGCATACGAAGTCCTTGATACGCAGCTTATCAAATATGTTTCCTGCCGATTTCTTATCCTCCAGCGTATCGTGCCAGATAGATGCAAATCCCGAATTTTCCTTCTTCTTATTGCCTATCTTCGAAAGCAGCAGCTCGTTCTGTATGAAGCGGAGGAAACGAAGGTAGTATGCTTGTTCGAGCGCAGAAGCCTGTTGGATAGGGGAGAGCAGTTCTGATAGCTGCGGACGTACATACCTATCCCATAGCGTACCTTTCAGTCCGTTCTTGTTCAGCTTTTCGGGTGTGAGCGTCTTGAGCAGTTTCATGCCATCCCTGGCATACATTATCTCCGTCCATGCCAACAGGTTACGCATCTTTATAGCGCGATGCAGCAGCTCTGGACTTTGCGGTACGAGCAGCAAGCCATTGGTGTATTTGGAGTAAAGTAGCATGATATGCCTGAGTTGTGAGGAGTATGTCTGAAACTCATACTGGAACAAGGCACGGTAAAGCAGCACCTGAATGGTGTGCGTCTCCTTGGCTATTGGCGTAGATGGATCAGGAGAGAACCTTACATACTCGCCCTTGCCCGATTTCTGCTCTATGATGGTCACGTTACCATCTTTCTGATACAGGAAGTCGAGTCGTCCCTGAATGCCGAGAACCTCGCTGAAGAACGAAGGCTCAAGAATCACGTCGCCCTTATCATAATTGCCTATCACATTTGGCAGCGCCTCACCTATCAGATGCTCTATGTTACGTTTCTGAATCTGTGCATCCTGCTTGAACTGCGGATAGTTACTGATAAGCTCTGGGCATGATATCATTTTTAGCGCATTGGCATTAACGTATGACTTTAGCGAATCGTCAAGGTCTATCTCCCTTTCGTGAACCGTATCGTCAAGCAACTGTCCCGCAAGATTACCGAGGTGTATCGGCATCGAATTTGCCTGTGGCTTTATCTTGTTCACGAGATTAACGAAAGGCGACTCTGCATAGCTCTCAAAGCAACTGGCTATTGTCGTCACGTTGATGAGGTAGTCAGGTTCGAGAATAATCAATTCTGGCATGTACAATGTACCATTTACAATGTACAATTTCTCATCGCCCTCGGATTTTTCATTTTTAATTTTTAATTTTTCATTTCCCTCGCCTTCTTGCAAATTGTCCTTTGTACATGGTAAATTGTACATGCGTCTGACTCTCACCAGATTAACCTGCGCCCCTTCCCAGAGCACATCATTAAGGTAGCTCCAATCAGACTCCCCATTGCGGGTTAGCACCTTATTCTCCTTACCGTAGCATATCTGTACAGTTGTACCATTGTCCTCTTCCGTGGCATAGATATAGTTCTCGTCCCATTCCTTCACAACCACGCGAAGCACTTTTTCATCAAATTTTCCCCAACTGTTCTTCCTATCGCTCTGCGGAAAGTGCGCCTTTAGCTCAGTCGGAATCTCAACCTTACCACACAGATAATGCACCAGCAAGGCAGTAGCTTTCAGATTATGGGGTAGGGAAGCGGTCAGCGACTCTTCCGTCAGTTCCTGTTTCTTGTTCCTTTCCGGGAACATCTCCTTTCGTGCCAGATGAATGAGCTTTGAGGCAGCCAACGGCACGTCATATTCCTTGATGCAATAGTCAAGTTTAGCAAAGAACCCGACAAAAGCAATCTGGCAATTCATTATGCCTTGCTCCGTCACGCGCGCAAACACATTCCTTATTATGTCATACCGACCACGAATATCAATATCTTCAGATACGGCAGACAGCAATAGATCATAGAATGTGGAAGCAGAATCGACAACAACATATTTGCCGACACTTAGGTTCTGCTTTACTTGCATTTTTTCACTTTTCATCTAAATCGTGATGTGTATTACTAAAAAATATGTAGTATATGTATATTTATTATGTATACTGCAGTACTATCTTTAATCTCTCGTTGTATGGAGCGGATTAGAAACGGATTTGAAGCGAAGGAGAAGCGAAGGAGAAACGGATCTGAGCTTTATTTCCTTTCGTGGCCTTTGATTGGAAAGCGTGACTTGCATTCTTTACTCTTCGTTCTTCACTTAACTTGCTGCAAAGTTACTCATATATTTTTTGACCACCAAATATTTTTCATGAATTCGTCAATGGAAAACGACTATCCCTTGCAACTATTTGAATATCTTGTGTTTATACAAACTGTTCATCCATAATGGCAGATGGCCATTTCTTTTAATCTCTAAAAAGGCTACATTTACTACATATACTACATATTTTTTAGGAATACACTATTTAAATTATAAAATGAAAAGTGAAAAATGAAAAATACAGGTTAGTAATGTTTGCGAAAGGCTCACAGATAGAAAACTAACTCGTATTTTTCATTTTTCACTTTTCATTTTTCATTTTTCATTTTTCATTTGTATCTTCTTCCTCCTAAACAATGTTCTAAAGGTGTTGAAGTCGTATTTCAGGATGAGACCGAGACCCTGCGTGTTGAGCGAGTTCTTGGTGAAGTAGCGGTCGTTGGTCTGGTTATAAACCCTCACGGCAAGGTTGCCGTTAGGGAGGAGGAGATAGCGAAGGTCGAAGTCGCCGATGAACTCCTGATTGGCGGTGGTGGCATTGTCGCGGTAGCCAAACTGACCATTGAAGAGCAGACGGTTGTTGAGCATAGAACCGTTGAGCATACCTTCGTACTCCGCATTGTAGAAACCATCGTCACCCGGTGAAATGTTAGCACCGAAGTTCCAGTTGTTGTTCTTCACCATCTTACTGAGCACGTTGTTGAACTGCTGACTGAGCGTTCCGCTGACGATGCTCTGCATGGCAAGGGAGGTCTGATTGGTACGAGTCTCCTGTGCGCTTGCATTATTATTGCCCTGGGCATAGAATCGACCGACGGAGAGCAGATAGAGTACCTGCTGGTTAAGCTCTTCCTCACTATTGATGAGCGAGAAAATCATCTGGCGCACCTCTGCATTGTTGGTATGAGGATCGAGGTTGAAAGTGACGACAGGCGACTTAGGAGAGCCTGTGATATCCATCAGACAATCGACCTTGATGTTGTTGCTTGAGAAGGAGCTTCCGATGTTGAGGTCGGAGAGCGAAACGCTGTTAAGCGTGTATTTCGCCTGCATGTTGAGGACGGCATTGTATGGATCGCCGCTGAAGGCGATGCTACTGCCACGCTGGAAGTCGAAGCTACGGTTGATGACGTTCTGGATCGTCATCTTATAGACACCATCATTTATGAGGTAGTTGCCGAAGAGGTCGAAACTGCCCTTGTTATAGTAGTTGGCACGAAGCACGCCTGAGCCGTGAAGGTCTATGTAGTCGCCTGTGTTGCGATCCATAAGCAGACGGAGGGTAGCATCAGGAGTGACATTGACAAGGAAGTTCATGCGCATATTGGTGCTGACTTCCTTGTCTGGTTGTTGGGTGTTGGGTGATAGGTGTTGGTTGTTTGCTGATAGCTGCTTAGCCGTAGCAGAGCCCCAGTTGATGAATTCGGAGCGTGTGATGGCATCAGGACTCGTGGCATTATACACCATGCTGCTGCCCGGCTCTACGTTGCCCTTTACATCAAAGAGAAGTTCGCTGCTACGACCTGTGATGGTGCACTTACCAGTCATGAAGGCTGTGCCGTAGAAGTTCATGTCGCCGAAGTCATGGAAGTCGTAGCACAGGAATCGGGTGGCATCAATATCGAAGTCGTAGGTCATGCGACTGAGGCACTTATGATGCAATCCACCTGAGAAATATGCCTTGTTGCCGTATTTGTCATAGATAGGCTGACGATTCACACGGATGTCATCAGGCACAAACGTAACGGTGTCGCCGTGGAATGCATAGCGGCAGTTGAGCGACGAAACGGTCAAGGCTCCGTCAATGATCATCTGTCCTTCAAGGTTTACGCCTGAGAATGATCCGAAGAGACGTAATTGACCTGAGCCAGTAGCATCAATATCCTGCATGAATGAACTACAGAACGAGTGCATGAAGTCGAGATGCTCATTGGTGGTCTTAATGTCGAGATCAAGCTCCTCACGTTGTGGTGATACGTATCCACCGATGTTGAGAAGTGTCTTGCCGTCCTCATCAGCGTATGCGTCAAGGTCAATCTGTTTCTTCTGGTTGTTCAGCTTTGCGTCAAGATGGAGATTGCCCATTCTGCCTTCCTGGAACGTGAAGCCAGCCACATCGAGGTGTCCTGAAGCCTCTGGAGAAGACATGATGCTATGACCTGCGAAATGTCCGCTGGCAAAACCTCCGAACTCAACGGAATGGAAATTGACGAGGTTAAGGATGTAGCTCACGTTTACATCCTTGAGGTCGGCCATGAGATAGTCGGATGAAGACTTGGATGCAACGCCATTGACATAAACATGCTGATAGTCGTTCTCGAATGCGAAATGGTCGATGCTGAGACGGTTCTCGGTATATGCGATGTCACGGGAATGAAGTCGCCAGATGCTATCGCCAATCTGTATGTCGGATTTGTCGATTGCGATATGGGCTACGGTAGCACCGAGCGGAGAGCTTACGAAACTTGACTTCAGGTTCACCTTACCACGGAAGATATTTTCGCGGTTATTGTTCCACACAATGCTGGTGGTCAGTCTGTCATCATTTGCCTTAGCCTCAAGCGAGAGACTGAACGGCATCTTATCCATGTCTGTTTTCTGCAAGGAAATGCTGCCGCAAAGTCCGTCCTCTGGAGTCCACAGAAGCACCTGCACATTCTCCAGTTCATTGTCGAATGCATTAATGGCAGGAACGTCAAGGAACAGGTTTGCCTGCTTCGTATAGCCGTTTATGTAGCCCTGAAGGCTTGCTGGTTTATGGAGGTCTATATCCACTCCGAGGAGCTTGCGAAGCCACTCGGTAGAGAGCATCTGACCGTCGATGATTACGTTGCCCGCACCAGAAACCTTGTCGCCAATACCAGGGAGTGACGGGAGGTGAGTCTGGATAAGTCCGATGACGGTGTTGTGCAACTGTGACGGGGTGAAATCGCCCTTCACGTTGAGCTTCACATCATCACCTTCAAGGGAAATCTGACGTTCTGAATCGCTATTGCGCGTTGAGCTGATATGGATATTCTGAACAGAGAGGTTGTCGGGCATGGCATCAGCCTTCACATTGCCGCCAATCATTCTCAGATTTGATATATCCACATATCCCACAATATCGTCAATGCTACTGCCGTGAAGGTTGGTGTTGCATCGCATTGAGAATACTCCGTTATTCCATTTGTCTGTTAGTCCTAACTGCTTGGGATTGAGATGCTCAAGGTTGATGTCTGCATCTATATCCTTAACCTTGCCGGCAAGCTTTGCACTTGCATCTACGGTCAACAATACGTTAGGATCGTCAATGGAGAACTTACCATCTACATTGCCACTATCGTATGTGCCCGATGCGTCAATGTTCTGGTAGATATAGTTGCGGAACTGGAACTGAGGAATCTGACCTTCAAACTTGACGGAAGAGAGCTTTCCGTTACCAAATATCACATCGGCAGAAGCATCCAAGGCAAGTGTGCCAATCTCCGTGTTGCCAAGAATCTGTCCGAGGGCGAGATCCGTAGTCTTGAGATGCGCATCAATCTCCTTGCCGCTATATTCGCCTGTAATACAGATGGCACCGCATCGACCTGTGGTTATGTCCTGATCAAAAGATACAGACGACTTAGTGCCGTAGGCAGTACCGTTGAGAGCCACATCGCCAAGAGCCATTACCTGAGAAGGCATCGGAGTGATGGCATTCAGGGCCTCGAACAATGAAGAAGAAGCGTATAGCGACAATGGTTCAATGCGCCATTTGAGGTTATCCGTAAGGAATGACTCTGCCTTACCCTCTGCATCAAGCTCCAGAGAGCCGTCGGAGGTTTTCAGGTAGATCTTGGCATTTGCATCGCCTTTCTCGCCACTAACGGAAGCCTTTAGGGTGAGGTGAGGCAAGTGCTTGGTCTCGAATGGCAGGAAACATTCAATATCGTCAAAGCAGAACTGAGGAATGTCGAGAGAGGTGCTGAATTTCAAGTCTTCTGGCACAAGTTTGCCGTTCTTGAAATTATAGTCTGCCCTAAGCTTCGGGATATTGATTTCTGAGTGGGGTAGGGCAATGTGAAGATTGGTGATGCCAGCCCTATTAGCATCAGCCTTTGCATGAAACTGAATATCATTAATCTTCAGCCCAGAATGCTCCATCAGGGATAGATGCTTCACGTTGACGTCAATGACATCATCGGTGAGTTCGTAGAGCATGATGTGGGTTGACAACTTGCCTACTGCCAAATGATTGACATCAAACTTCCCATCCTTTTGTGGAAGGTATCTCAGATTGTATCTCACGGCACCATTACGGATGACGAGCGATGAAATCTGGAGATTCAGCGGAGCGGTGGATGTGGTGTCCTTGGATGCAAGGGAATCAACAATGAACTGAAAATTAAGGTCGTCAGTAGGATTTTTCTTGTAGATATTGGCATCGAGACCGAAGATCTGAGCCGAGGTAAGGTTTATCTTACCGTTCATAAGATCTATCAGGTCTATCTTTGCCGAAACGCGGGAGGATTTCAGAAGACGCTCCTTGTTCTGGTCATAGACTTCGAAACCATCGACTATGATACGGTTCAGGAATCCGAGGTTTACGCTCTCAATCTCAACACGGGAACCTATCGTCTCTTCAATCTTTTCCTTTAACTCACTCGCAATAAATGCCTGTACTGATGGCAGATGAATAACCGCCATCAGCACAGCATACAGAACTACGATAGTCCATATGGTTCTGGACAATATGTGGAGTAGGGTTTTATTCAATAGACTCTTGGTCCAAAGATTGTAGTGCCAATCCTAACCATTGTGCTACGGCATTCCTGGGCTATCAGATAGTCGCCACTCATACCGTATGAACGCTCGGAGAATGCATCATCATCGGCAAAGTACTTTGCCTTTACCTCATCGAAGAAATCGGCTGCGGTGATGAATTCCTGACGTATCTGCTCGTCATCATCCACATTGCTTGCCATCATCATAATGCCACGGATGCGGATGTGCTCCATTGTCTTCCACTCGCCATCGGCAAGAAGTTCACGGCATTCATCGAGTGACATACCGCTCTTGGTCTCTTCATCGGCAATATGGAGTTCGAGAAGCACGTCTATGACACGCTCTACCTTTGCTGCCTGTTTCTCAATTTCGCGCAGAAGTCGGATGGAATCGACAGTCTCGATCATTGAGACGTAAGGTGCTATGTACTTCACCTTATTGGTCTGCAAATGCCCGATGAAATGCCATTCTATGTCCTGTGGCAATTCCTGATGCTTCTGCTTGAGTTCCTGCTCACGGCTCTCTCCGAACACACGCTGACCGGCAGCGTATGCCTCTTCTATGTATTCCTTTGGGTGAAACTTGCTAACTGCCACGAGTCCAATGCCTTCGTGCAGGCTCTGCTTCACCTTGAGGAGGTTTTCTTTTACTGGATACATTTGGGATAAATTATAAAATGAAAAGTGAAAAATGAAAAATACAGATTACATTTGGAAGTGAATAGTGAAAAGTTAATAGTGAATAATGCCTAATACAGGTAGCCACCAGAACGAGGTTCGAACAAGGGCATTAACCAGTATTTAGTATATTGATTATCCGCATAATGCTGACATACGCCTTGAAAGGGCAAGATCTGCACTTAGCATAGGGCATCGCCCTATGTACAAGGCAGTTAGTATATTCGCCCTGTAAGGGCAAAAGCCCTAATATAGATAAATGCTTTTGCCCTTTCAGGGCGTTAGCAACCTTTCCCATTCACCCAGGGTGTTACCCTGGGCTATGTGCTCATTGCCCCTTCGGGGCGCTATCGGGCAAATGTGGATAATCACATTAAGCTTTATTTCCTATTCACTAAAATTGTAACTTGTATTTTATGATTTTTCATTATTCATTTTTCATTTAAGTTTACTGCGCTTCCTCATACTCCGGCTTTGCGTCAGGCTCCTTGCTTGACTTCACGTCGTTGTGCTGGAAAACGTCGAGGATATTAGTTTCTGCAATGTTTGAGATAACATAGTCGATCATTGTCTGTCCCATCACATCGCCGATATACTTAACAGCCTGTGGAAGAGTGTGAGCCTGAACAAGATAGTTTACGGCAGAACGCTTTTCCTTCTGTGTCTTCTCGTCGAAAGTGATAAACTGGAGCTTTGCCTTGAACCAACGGTCGTCGTTGTTAAGGTCAGAGAAGAAAATCTCTTTGTATGATGCAGGCTTGATGCCGTTAATATTGAATTCGCCAGAGATATAAACAGACATCTCCTCGGTTATTATGCTTTCAGCCTCCGTGAAAGTGAGGGCATCAACTACATACTGTTCTGTTATTGGCTTTGGGGTGCCGTCGTCAGTCATCTTGTCGTAACGCACCTTTACCTCATACCATTGTGATGTTATAGATTTCATTTTTTTACTTTTGTTTTTTATGAACTTGTGAATGCAAAATTACGAATTTTTCCCGTAAAACCGAAGATTTTTACATTATATTATATTTTATGAGGATTTTTAGTAAAGATTATTTTGATAAACGAATAGATTTCTGTACCTTTGCACGTAAATTTACATTAATTAATAAAAAAATGCCAAAAATATCGGTTCGCGGACATGAGATGCCAGAGTCTCCAATCAGAAAACTCGCACCTCTTGCAGTCGCAGCAAAGAAACGCGGTACTAAAGTTTACCACCTCAACATCGGACAGCCTGACCTGCCAACTCCGCAGGTTGGTCTTGACGCATTGAAGAGTATCGACCGCACCATTCTTGAATATTCACCTTCACAAGGTTATCAGTCATATCGCGAAAAACTTGTAGGCTATTACGAGAAGTATAACATCAACGTCTCTGCTGATGACATCATCATCACCAGCGGTGGCTCTGAGGCTGTGCTGTTCTCTTTCATGGCTTGTCTTAACCCTGGTGACGAGATCATCGTGCCAGAGCCTGCATACGCCAACTACATGGCTTTCGCCATTTCTGCGGGTGCAAAGATCCGCACTATCGCCACTACCATTGACGAGGGCTTCTCTCTTCCAAAGGTAGAGAAGTTCGAGGAATTGATCAATTCTCGCACTCGTGCCATCATGATCTGTAACCCTAACAACCCAACGGGTTATCTCTACACACGCCGTGAGATGAATCAGATTCGTGACCTCGTGAAGAAATACGACCTTTACCTCTTCTCTGACGAGGTTTATCGTGAGTATATCTACACAGGCTCACCTTATATCTCAGCTTGTCATCTTGAGGGCATTGAGCAGAACGTGATTCTTATTGACTCCGTATCAAAGAGATATTCAGAGTGCGGTATTCGTGTGGGTGCTCTTATCACGAAGAATAAGGAAGTGCGTGCAGCCGTGATGAAGTTCTGTCAAGCTCGTCTGTCTCCACCTCTTATCGGTCAGATCGTGGCAGAGGCTTCACTCGATGCTCCAGAGGAATACTATCGTGATGTATATGATGAGTATGTGGAGCGTCGTAAGGTTCTTATCGACGGACTGAACCGCATACCTGGAGTATATTCTCCAATCCCAATGGGTGCATTCTATACGGTGGCAAAGTTGCCTGTGGATGACTCAGAGAAGTTCTGCCGTTGGTGTCTCGAAAGCTTCGAGTACGAGGGTGAGACCGTGATGATGGCTCCTGCCGCAGGTTTCTATACCACACCGGGTGCAGGCATCAATCAGGTTCGTATCGCATACGTCCTGAAGAAGGATGACCTTGAGCGTGCCCTCGTGGTGCTCCGCAAGGCATTGGAGGCATATCCGGGTAGAGTGGAGGAAGAATAATAAATGAAAAATTAAAAATGAAAAATTATAAAATACAAGTTAGTACTTATCGCTGAAAAAAAAGTAACTTGTATTTTTCATTTTGCACTTTTCATTTTATTATTTAATTTACATGAAATGATGAATTTCCCTTTATTCATAGCAAGGAAAATATACAATGGTGAGGGCGACGGACAGAAAGTCAGTCGCCCTGCTATTCGTATTGCCACCATCGGAGTGGCTCTCGGTCTTGCCGTGATGCTGGTTTCCGTTGCCGTGGTACTTGGCTTCAAGCATACCATTCGCGATAAGGTGGTGGGATTCGGTAGCGACATAACCGTTGCCAATTTCTTTACCTTGCAGACCTCTGACACGAAGCCGATACAGTTGAATGACTCGATGATGAACGTGCTAAAGCATCTTGACGGTGTGAAGCATGTGCAGAGGTATGCCATGACGCAAGGCATACTGAAGACTGACTCCGACTTCCTCGGCGTTGCTTTCAAGGGAGTAGGAGAGGAGTATGATACGGCATTCCTGTCACGCAATATGATTGAGGGAAGCATCCCGAAGTTTTCAGGTGAAAAGAGCGGAAACAAGATTCTCGTGTCAAAGACGATGTCTGATAAGCTCAATATCCACGCAGGTTCTAAGGTGTATGGATATTTCATGACTAACGATGATGTCCGTATGAGGAAATACACGGTGAGCGGAGTGTATCAGACAAACCTTTCGAAATATGATGAGGTGATGTGCTTTGCCGACCTTTATAGCGTGGTAAAGCTCAACGGATGGGAAGCGGATCAGGCTACTGGTGCGGAATTATCAATAAAGCAGTATGACCAGCTTGATCAGGTGCTTCATACCGTAACAAAGAAGGTGAACAAGCACGTTGATGCATACGGCGAGACTTATTGTTCTGCTACCGTTGAGGAACTTAATCCGCAGATTTTCTCATGGCTTGATCTTCTTGACCTCAATGTGTGGATTATCCTTGCCCTTATGGTTTGCGTAACGGGATTCACGATGATCAGCGGACTCCTCATCATCATCCTTGAGCGTGTTCAGATGATAGGCGTACTGAAGGCTTTGGGTGCACGAAATGGTATGGTACGCCATACGTTCCTATGGTTTGCCATCTTCATCATCGGCAAGGGCATGATTGTCGGTAATATCCTCGGAATAGGCATCTGCCTTCTCCAGCATTATACAGGCATCGTAAAGCTCGATCCTACGATCTATTATGTTGCAGAAGTTCCTGTGGAAATCAACATTCCGCTATTCCTTCTTGTCAACATCGCCACTCTGCTTGTCAGCGTTCTGGTCTTGATCATTCCGAGCTTCCTTGCCAGTCATATCCGTCCCGCTCAGTCCATGCGTTACGAGTAAGGCTCTCAGCATCACCTCCGTCTGTTTCCTTCGTGCACGGGTCTCTGGGATGCTCATATCGGCTTTCTCGAACCATGTCTGTGCAAGTCTGAAATTCTCTATCTGAATTGAATCCGACTGCATCATCATTCCGCAGCATCCCATGCGGTAATAGATGTCTCCTTTCTCGCGGTCGTAGGCAACGGGTAGCGTCATTTCATAATAGGAGAGGGCGGTAGGGTAGTCGCCTAACAGGAAATGGCTCTCTGCGCATGAATAATAGCATACTCCGCGCTCATGAGGCGGAAAAGGCTCTATATGCGGAATGATACTGTCAAGTACCTCCGCAGCGTGTGGGTAGTCCTGCTCCTTGTAATAGCAGACCCCCATATAGGCATAGAAACGAGGATTGAGGCGATACTTCTTAGCCAGTCCCTGAAATAGAATCAGAGCCTCGTGGTATTTCTCACCACCGAAGTATTCTATCGCCTTTCCAAGTTTCTCCGACTCCTTCATCTGTGCATTGGCAGATAGGATAGAAAGAGCAAGGAATATGAGTAATGCCGCCTTTTTCACCGTTTAATATTTTAATTTTGCGTGCAAACTTTGGCTCGCACGAAGTCAAAAGTGCATGTCAGCCCAAAGGCTGGTGCACGTCATTTTGTTTGACGAGTGCAAAGGTAGTTATTTTTCATCAAAAAAATGCTGAAATCAGAAAAAAAATAAATGTTTATGATTATCCGCATTTACGTGACAGGCGGGCTGAACGTCGAAGAGGTCGGCGGCCGAAGGGAAAGCCAAAGCCCAAAAGCACTTAGCCCAGGGCAATGCCCTGGGTCTGGTTAGCGAGTTTGTTCGCCCTGTAAGGGCAAAAGCTCCAATATGATGTAATGCTTTTGCCCTTACAGGGCGAAATTACCCACCGCCATCTACCTAGGGCGATGCCCTAGGCTAACGTGAGTTCGACGAATTTTATCAACCCGTATATTATTGAAAACCATGCGGTTGAAGAAGCTCTGAAAGAGCGATACCTAATAGCGAAGGGCGCAAGCCCTGGATATAAAGACGTTATTTAGGGTGTGAGGTCTGAAGGACCGATACTTATTATATTTATTAGGTGTCGCACCTACG
>Ga0310695_10000987_pt1 | contig 69674 bp, 55 predicted proteins | sample RumenRJG_04DNA_FD_203882 | JGI IMG/M metagenome (GOLD analysis project Ga0310695, IMG submission 203882) | Bovine rumen microbial communities from Lethbridge, Alberta, Canada - RJG_04 (v2) (version 2) | ecosystem: Host-associated > Mammals > Digestive system > Stomach > Rumen | place: Canada... | reverse complement strand
CTGACTTCTCACCCTCAACGGCATAAATCTCTAGCAAAGCTACAAAACTTAAACCGTATTGCATCCATCTGCAAGAATTATTTCATGAAAATGGAACAATCTCTATAATCGGATGCAAAGGTAAGAGGTTCCTGGCATCTTAACTTTATTTATCCCCAAAGACTCGCGTGAATTGAGATTTTTATCTACTTTTGCAAACATAAATAGACAGATAAATCGGAATTTAGGTGCGACCAGAGAGCAGAGCCAAGCTTGCTTGATCTATGCTGAGGCGAAGCCCTAAATGCCACTAAATAGGAATTTGTATGCGAAAGTGTTTGATTCTATCGATGTTATTGTTCCTTCTCCCGATTGCAGGCAATGCACAGGTGCCCTTTGGTGAGAGGGTCCCGGACATCAGATATCCAGTCAGCGGGCAGAGAAAACTCTCCCGTTTGTCCAATGACGATGTCTTGTACACAATTCTGTATTTTGGATATAATAACGAGCCTGTTGACGGGCAGTCTGGTCTGGATGCGAATCCTGAGTATTTCGCATTAACGCTTTCCGATTTGCTGAAGCCTTATTTCAATAATTTCAATCCTGACTATGGCCGTGCTTTAATGATTGTATCAAAGATGAAAGGACAGGCTGGGATTGAGCGGAAGCTGGGGGTTACATCATACCCAGACATCGTTTTGGTTGATCCGAATAACAGAATCATAGCTCGTTCTTCCAAGGCAACTGATATCATAGATTACATCATCAACAATCTTTCGATGTTTGCCGTAACTGACTGGAATGCCTATATCCTCAGAGCATCGGAATTGTATGAAACCGGGCAGATCAAAAGCGCCCAGAGAATCGTGTCAGACTGTTTGCAGCACGGCAGATGGAATGAGGACTTCTCTTCGGAAGCGCACAAAGCCATTCCGAAGGTTGTCTCTTCAATGAAGCACGATGAAATGTATATGGACTTTGTTGGTGAAATCAAACACAGATACAACCAAGGTGTCTTGTCGGAAGATGATGTTGCTCCTTTCAAGAATGAGTTCTCCAGAATCCATATGATGGGAGACAAAGATTTATAGAATACGGATTATCTGTATGGCAGACATCACCAAATAAGGTACTGGTATCAAATCTTTGTATCTTTGTGTCTCTGTGTTCCAATTTGTAATTGACTGATTCACCTATCCCCTACTTTCAGCGGCTCTCTATTTTGGGCAGTTCGTGTCGCCCATCATCGTGACCCCGGCTTCTCGCATATTGTTTGGCCAAACAGATCTGTCAGGGCCGTATAAAGTAGGTATCTTGCTTTGTCTGATATTCCTCGTTCAGGTCTATTTCACCCGTCATTTTCAGAGCTTGCCACCAGCGGCAAAGCCTTGATGGCTTATCTGCAGGCGCTTGGGATTAAGATGCAGAGGTGACAAGGATAGATTCCTGGCATCTTAACTTTATTTATCCCCAAAGACTCGCATGAGTTGAGATTTTTATTTACTTTTGCAAACATAAACAGACAGATAAATCGGAACTTATGAATGCATTTGTAGAATATTTCAAAAACATACAAGAGCGTAACGGGGCTGTCGGATATATCCATTCGTGCCCCGAGCTGATGGAATGTATCCGTCAGGTAGGTTTTCTGCCGCTGTTGGAAAGTGGTATTCAGGGCTATGCAGCAGAGAGTCTGATGGCCGAGGAATGCCGATTCACGCAGTTCCCCGATGGCACTTGGGAATGGCCGTTGTGGCAGTGGAAAGGTTCCGTTGTGCGTGAGGGCGGCTGCCTCTATGGAAAGTTCTTTGCAGGCAAGGCGGGCTTCATCAGTCGTGAGTGGTGGCCAGACTTCTATAATTGGCGTCGCAGCAATAATCCTGTGCCTGAGGAAGGTAGCATCGAGGATGTCATCCTTACCACCCTGCGCGAACATGGTCGCATGATAGCCCGTGAACTTCGAGCAGCGTGCGATTTCACAGGCAAGAACATGCGCTCTAAGTTCGATGCTTATGTTGGGCGATTGCAGATGGGCACCCATATCGTGACCGAGGATTTTGTCTATCCTGTTGACAAGCACGGACGGGAATATGGCTTTGGATGGTCGCTGCTGACCACACCAGAGCATCTGATAGGACGCGAGGCTTGTCTGACAGACAGGGCTCCCGAGGATTCTTATCAGCGCATGGTGGAACATCTGGCAGGACTGTTGCCCAACGCTACGGAGAAACAAATCAAGAAATTGCTCAAATGAGCGAGCATACTATGATGACAAGTTCCTTGGCACGCTAGGAGTTAGATATAAGAACAAACGATAAAAGAGGATGATTGCTCATCCTCTTCATGGTTCCCCTCCCTTATGGAGGGGCTAGGGGTGGGCTCCTTTAGCAAATGCAGCTGGTGACTCCCAGGCTGGTGGCGATGGCGGTCAAGATGGCTGCAACGGTCTGAATGATGAATTTCCAAGTTTCTTTCTTCATGATGTACATTAAAGATTAAAGATTAAACATTAAATTTGTTTTTATGGAGTGCCCTGTCGGGCAGAAATTTATCAAAATCTAAATCAAAATCTTACAAAATCCCTTTTTATATTGTTTAATTTTGTTCCAAATTCTGTTCAATTTCTGCCCGCTTTGCGGGCACCCTAGAGGGTGTGCGGCGAGCGGCTTATTCGCCGCTGCCTTCGCCGCCCTCTTCGGCTCCCGGCATTGCCTCCCCGGTCACCGAGCGAAACTTAGCCTTTGAGGTGAGCATCTTGGCCGTGTACTCGCTCTCCTTGCTCTGGTCGGGCAGGAATCGCACGTGGATGGCCTTCACGTTGTTCGCTGAGAAGTCCTTCTCGTCGGCCACGCCCTCGGTGTTTGCGCTCAGGTAGAACGTGCCCAGTCCGTCGAGCTTGATCTTGTTGCCCTCCAGGAGCAGTTCCTCGAAGCAGTTGATGAACTTCTCCACCACGCCCTTCACGATGTCCGAGGTGTAGATCGTTCCGTGCTTCATCATGTGGCGGCAGAGGTCACTGGTGTTCATCGTGTCCTGATGCACCAGGCGTCCGTAGGTCTTACCGTAGGCGGCGCTCTTGTCGTTGTTGTTCTTGTACTTTTTGATAATCAGTCTTGCCATAATAATTAGATTTAATGTTAATAAATAGGGTTAACGATTTGTGCAATGGTCTCCGATTCTCCAAGTCTGCGCACTACCTGTTGTCTCATTGACTTCACTCGCACTGCATCTTCAAATGCACTGCAAAGGTACAACAAAAAACACCACCTTCCAAATTTCGACCCCCGTAGCGTGCAAATTTCTGTTAAGAAACCGCCATGTTCATGTTAAAAAATATTGAACGCCGTAAACGCCATGAGTGATCAGTATAAACACTCTTGGAGAGCACGGCATTTACCATAAGAGATTGACTGCGATAGATTACTAACGGACGGACGAACGGACGAACACTTTTTAATACCACACACGTATATAGTGGTAGAATAATAATAAATAATATATATATTATTTATTATTATTCTAAGGATATATCTAAACCAACTTGAAAACTGTTCGTTCGTTTGTTCGTTCGCCTGTTCGTTCTGATTGGTATGAAGTAAGTCTGCATAACTCTTGGTGGTTTCAATAATTATTCTTATCTTTGCAACAAGAAAGAAACCATTACGATGTATGCCCCTTAGATTGCATCTCTCTGGGTTACTGTCGTAAGGAATAAAACCCCTTCTATGCCTGATTGCAGTTCAGACCATGAAGGGGTTATTTTATCACTTCATCTAAGCACTTTTCAGTAAAGAATACCAAACATTTATATTCAAATTTGATATGATAATGAATATTTAGAGTGAGAAGCGTGAATGTTCAGCATCGGACAAATCTTTGGAAAAATCCGACGGCATCGGACAAATTCAGCACACCAGCTTTTGAACTCATATCAAAACTCTCGTTTCTCACATTGTTGAGCTTTTATTTGTCGATGATTCTTAATGGTGACAGGAATGGTGACAGGGGACAGATACTGTCACCTTTCAAAAAGTAACAAGAAGGACATTCCCACACCTTCCCTACCAATGGTATAAAAGAGTTGGTACATGAAGACATTTTACGAGCGATATAGTGGCTGTGATTTAAACTGCAACGCTCCGTTGCACTTTTGCCATGGTCGCATAACATTCTGATACTCAGTAAGGATTTGGACGATTCTGCCACTTTGTATTATGCTCAAGAGAGCGTTGCTAAAGGATGGAACCGCGAACTTCTACTTAATGCATTGAAGCTGCTATGTGCTGAGAAAGATAACGTTGAAGTGGCGTTGTCGCTTGAAGACATGGGTAAACCTATAGGTGTTGCTGACTATCAGCTGATTATTCCAAAGGAAGGACTGCAGAAGACGATATCTGCGGAAATACACTCTTTTGAACTGGAGCAAGCTGTAAAAGAACAACAAAAAACAATAGCCTCCAAATTTCGACCCCCGTAGGGCGCAAATTAATACTTTTTTTCGCAAAAGCGTTAAAAACTTTCGTAAAAAGAAAATTATTTCGCAATGTTTTTATATATTTGCACTCATTATTTACGGTAATATGGAAGTAAAAAAGTTGAATCGACTAAAAGTCGTAATGGCAGAGAAGGATTTATCCAACACTTGGTTGTCCGAAAGATTGGGAGTTAGTCAGGCGACTGTTTCCAAGTGGATGACTAATTTCTCACAGCCAAATCTCGAAACGCTCATCAAAATATCAAAGGTTCTCAATGTTGATGTTAATGAGCTGATACGCCCTAATGAGGTACAGATTAGCGAAGGTGAATAATGCACAAAAAGAAGCAAGTTTATGTTTCGTTAAATGGATCGTTTTGTCAATAATCAGACAGACTATAGAAGACATTAAATATGCCAAAAGAGCAATTATTGGATAGCACGTGGTCAGATGCCGTTTCAAATGACCCTAAACATAGGCCTCAGGTAATGGATTGGCCATCAACTACGGTACGCAAAGAGTGGTGTCGACGCCCTCAGGAAGCGCACGTGGTTGACGGCAAGAAAATCCGTCGCATGAGCGTGGCTGAGATTGCAGCCATTCAAGGGTTCCCAGTTGAGTGGGTAGAAGTTGAAGGCACTACAGAGAGCGAGCGAATTGCCGTCCTCGGTAATGCAGTTCCACCTCCATTGTCTCGAGTCGTGGCAAACGTCATTCACGAGAATCTGCAATTCGAGAATCAAACTCTAATTGAGATTTGTGCTGGAATTGGCGGATTGAGTTCCGGATTTGATTATCTGACTCCTATTGCAAAGATTGAACTTTGGGATGTTGCAGCTCACATTCTCAGAACCAACAAACCTTGGCCAGCAGAATGTGTTGTGGAAGGTTATGCACAACAGTTTAATTATGCTGCTTATCGTGGTCGTGTTGGTTTGTTATGTGGTGGACCTCCTTGTCAACCTTGGTCGATGAGTGGACGCAAACAAGGTGCTGCTGACCCACGTGATGTAATGGGATTCACACCAACGGCTATCGCAGAATGTGAACCTGAGGCTTTCCTGTTTGAGAACGTCCCTGGATTGTTGATGTCTAAAGAGCATAATGCTTATGTGGCAGATTTGTTCGACCGCATGTGCAAACCCAAGGAAGGTTTGAAGTACGGATTAGCAGTAATGGTATTCAATGCCGCTGATTTCGGAGTTCCTCAAACACGCCGACGTGTATTTATGTTTGGTGTAAAAGGAAAGTCGAACATGTTTGCCAATAAGATTCTTAGAAGAGTACATGCAGCAGCAACACATCATGACCCGAGTAAGCCTGCCATAGGTAAGCAACCTTGGGTTACATTACGCCAAGCCTTTGAGGGCATTCCTGTTACCGAACCTTGGAAACAATGGAACGCAACAGAAGAAACTATGAGAAGGCTTGAAATAGAAATCCCAGCTGAAGAAGAAATCGAAGAATTTAACTCCTAAACCACAAAATAAATGGAGAATAAGAAAGAGAACCCTTTTGAGGGTACCATAGAATTGAATTGGCCAGGAAAGCATTGCAAACTTAAGTTTGTTGATGGCAAATGGCGCCTCATTCCTTTTGGCAAGATAGAGACCAAGAGGGCCTTGTTGTTTGATAAAATTATAGGCAGCGAGGATAAAATCTTAGGTTACGTATTGAATGGTGATGCAATGTCAGTCCTCGAAGCCTTCCGTCCTTATGCGACTAATGGGATTCAATTCGCATATTTTGACTCGCCAAGATTAAACATGTTCCCCTCAATAGCAGAAGCTGGATATGGTACAGCTACATGGCTCTCACTGATACAGCAAGTTGCAGGTCAGACAATTCCTCTTCTATGTAGAACTGGATTCTTCGCAGTTCACACGGATGAGGCAACTGCTCATTATGCAAGAGTGGTACTTGATGAGGTATTCGGGCAAGCACATTACGTTGGCACATTTGCATGGCAGAAACAGTATTCTCCGCAGAACGATCTTAACGTGCCTACCGATGTGCTCGATTACATTACCGTCTATAGTAAGATGCCATCGGCAGAACTTGATAAGATTGGCGTTCTTGTTCGTCCTGAAGATTTGAAAGACGATGGAGACTTCCGAGGGTGTTACATAGACGGTCATAAAGGTGCTCGGTCGGGAAATGAAGCGACAAAGTTCAAGGTAAACACCTCGCCCTATCGTTGGGAGATTGTTGAAAGCAATCTGCCAGAAGGTCGTTATCATTTCGATAAGATTCTTGGCACTTTGTGGTTTGAGTCAGTTGAATCGGTTGGAGATTATTATGTAAAGGTAAAAGCTACCGATAAGAAAGGCAAAGAAGCAGAAGGAACCATCAACTTCAGCGTTCGAGAACAAACCTCGCTTGATGACGAGTATAAAGTTCCAAATAGAATCTGGTGGCTCCTTAAGAATGATAACGACATTGTCAAAGGTGGCGCTTTGGAGGTCGCAGGGCTTCCGACCGAAGAGCTACAAGGAATCAAGGGACAAGAGTTTTCTTTGGTTTTCAAAGCAACAGGTGGGGAACCAATCACAATGAAGAGTGATTCGCCGGGTAGTGGCAGATATTGGGAATTTGGATTGAAAACCTTGATAGAAGGTGTGGCACGTGCCAAGGCATCATTCGGTAATACAGGCAATGCACTCCCGTCTATCAAGAAATATTTTGACCGCGAAAATGCAAAGAAAATCCAAACCGTCATGAACCTTCTCCCTTGGTACGATTATGGTCACACCCAGGATGCTACTCAGCATTGTAAGGCTCTAAAAGTAGCCGGAATAACGGATGGAGAGATTAACATGATGGCAAAACCTCAAAAATTGATAGGGCATCTTATCTCCCTCCTTGCACCTCGCGCTAACGATGTCGTAATGTCAATTGGCGATTCCAATGCCGTGTTTGCATCGGTGGCTGTCAAATTGCATCGAAAGTTTGTCCACATTGTCGGTGGAACTAAAGATGATGTTGAGACGTGGGAAAACACAGCATCAAAGCGAATACTTGCTACAATGGAAGGTTATGACAACGAAGCAATAGAAGGTAATGACGCGCTTCCTGAATCAAAACCTCGAAACGGTAAGGTTATTATACTCAAACTCTCAGAATCCAAACTGATTGCTAACACGAAGAATGGTGACATTGAACCCGACTTCTGCCTTGATGAAGTGATTGAGGACTTCTATGCAGGCTTGTCAGGCGCATACAGATGTTCTGACAACGAACCTGTTTATCGAGGTCTTGACAAAAAAGTGGTTTACGTAGTTCCATGTGATGAATCGCTTGATGCCATCATGCTTAACAAGATTAAGCGCCAGTACCCTGATGAAAAGTTGATCGTAATTTACGATGCATCCGAAGAAGAGTTGACAGCTCCAAAGAAAGTAATTCTGAAACGAGCACCATTTGAATTGATATAATTTTATGAGCAACAATAAAACCCTTGCACTTGAACGTGTAATTTCATCTATGCGTCTCCGTGTACCTCAGCAAGAGGCAATGGAGCGTTTCCACGAGATAATCAACAAAGCAGAACTTCCTCTCTCAGACATGAGTATGGAGGAAGTATCCCAATTATTCAAGAACGACAATCCTGATTGGGTGTTCGATCATCAAGCACCAGAGTTTACCTTCCACCTTGCAACAGGTGTTGGTAAAACACGACTTATAGGTGCAATTATGGCATACCTGTTCTTGGCGAAAGAGTCACGTAACTTTGTAATCGTTTCACCACGCTCCGAAATCATTCGCAAGTTCCTTGTTGTTTGTGGGGGAGAGAAGGATTACATCTTTGTTGACCCAAGCCTTGTGGATTATCCCAACGTATTCCAGCAGACATCTTCTGTTGTCGATTTTGAACAGAACGTAATGTTTGCCGCAGGTCCTCGCATCTGGGTACTCTCTCCGCAATCTCTTACGGCAAATAATGCTCGTATGAAATTTAAGGGGCAGTTTGACACATGTAGCCCTGTAGAGTATCTTCAGCAGTTGAACGACCTTGTAATCTTCTTTGATGAGTCGCATCATTTGGGCCTTGATGCTGAAGAAGATTCTGCTTGGCGTGCAGAATTAAATGAGTTGAATCCAAAGATGATTATTGGCACAACTGCTTCTGTCACTGAAAACCAGAATAACATTATCTACAGCTACCCTTTGAATCGTTGTTTGAACGAACACAAGTACACAAAGTTAGTCCGCATGCTGCCTGATAAAAAGTCTGATGTTATGAGCGATGAGGAGTATGACCATCTCACTCTTCGTTTTGCGTTGCAACAACTTGATAACAAGCAGAAATACATCAACGATTTTTGCCGCCTAAATAACATCACGGAAAAAGTCAAGGCTACCATGTTGGTTGCTTGTGAAGACATTCCACATGCAGAGGCAACAACCAAATGGCTTCAGAACTACCTCGAAAGCCGTAGTGCTGTTCTTTTGGTTCACTCACGATTGAATGAGAATGAATTTGTGCCAGCTTTGAAGAGTATAGAAAGAGCCGATTCGCCTGTCAAGGTAGTTGTAAATGTGGGAATGCTCAATGAAGGTTGGGACGTTCCTAACATCTATGTAATCGCTCCTCTTCGTGCAATGGCATCAACAACGCTCGTAACTCAGATTATGGGTAGAGGTTTGCGTCTGCCTTTCGGTGAACAGGTTGGTGATGACGAGGTCGATACTCTTGATGTTCTTTGTTTCGGGCGTGAGACAATGCAGGAGATTGTGACCAATCTGATAGAGAAAGGCTTTGGTACAGGCCAGAATCGTGGCATTACGGTTGACCCTTCAGTAAATCCTGCTCACCCAGAAGAAGAATTTGTGCCGAAGAAGAAAATAAATCTTGAAGTGGCAAGAGGGGAAAAAGAACTACGCATACCTCAATTTAGGATGAATAGAGCTCAGCTTCCACTTGATCGAGTGTCTATTCCGATTTTGAAGGCACAAGACGTACACTATTTCTTGATTAACGACCCAAAGACAATCAAACGTCTTGGAAATACGGTTCAGTTTGAACGTGATGAATTTATCAAAATGGTTACAACTGAGGTTTTGAAGCAATGTAAGTTCCTAAAATTTTCTTTGCATTATGCCAAAATAAAAGGCATGGTAGATAGATTCCTCCAAGCAAGCCGCTTTACCGAAGATATAGTCAAACTCGATCCTGCAAGAGTAATCACCCACATCAAGGATTGCCTCGACAAACTCAACAAGCAGTTACCTGTAAATTATGAGAAGTTGAACGAGGATTTGGTTATTGATTTGTGTTCAATTCAGGTAAATGTACCTGAAACCTATGAGCATCCCAATAGCAATACTATGCTTTGGACAGAATGGTCAAATAGAAAGCATAAGGGTATTCCATTTGGAGGATGGGCGCGATGCTGCTACGAAGCCATGCCATTCGATACAGGCACAGAGTACCATATTGCACACATCATTGATACTGCCGACGAAGTTGATTCATGGTTTAGAAACCTTCCAGGTATCTTTACTCTGGCTACTCCTGTAGGAAACTATTCGCCGGACTTTGCCATCTTCCTCTCATGTGATGACAAGAACATTCTCCTTGAAATCAAAGATGATGACAGATTCGGACGTGAGGATCAGGATGCTACTATCAAGGCAAATGCTGCACGCGAATGGTGCAAGGCTCAAACTGAAGCTTCTGAAAAACCATGGGAGTATTGGCTACTGCTAGATTCTGATGCAAAAGAGTGTGAGACTTTCGAGGATATTATGGATAGTGTAGAATAATCTATATATCACAACTATTCACTAAAATCAAAACGGATAATATGCCAAGAGAGAGGGGTGTTGCCACCCCTCAAGTTTCAATTAAAGCTTTGTATTGCGTTATCTATTTCTTCATGATTAATTATATGGCCCATTTTGCAATAAGATGCTTTTTCTTTAGAGACATATGCTGCCGCAGAAGATAGTCTGTATCCATCATATTCAGGACACCCACAGTCTTGAATAACATGGCTCCGGTTACCAAGCATCCTAAGGGAACGTGTCGAGGAAGTTGTTATAGGATAGCAAAGTATCATATCCTCTCTAACCACATCATAGACAACTGAGCAATGAAAACCTCCTTGCGTAGGAATTTTAACCACATCATATTTCTGAAGTGTGGCTCTACCCTTTTCCCCTTTCATTTGTTGAGTGACATTCTTCTTGAATATATATCTGCTTTCTATTTCACGTTCATTCATTGTTTTCTCCTTCTCTATAACTTGATGTATAACATTACTTATAGATGCCAAGTTATTCAGCACTTCTTCTTCATAGATATCCAAGTGCCCTAACTTGTACATTATTATATTAACGAGCCTGGCTTCATCATGGAATCCACGTTCTTTTAAGAAGATCCAAACTTCATCCAGATCTCTCTTCATGTCTTTAACGGAGTATTTTATCATACCTTTTTTAATGTTCTTGATGATTTTGATATCAACTATATATTTAACACGCTGGGTTGTTTGAGATTTTGCTTTCATTTTTTGATGAGATTATGTTTGAAATAATGATGAATTTAATAGACAGACTATTGTCTGCGAGAAGGCTACTGGAGGAATGCGATGATACGAAAAAAGGCAGAGAATCTTCAAATCTCTGCCTAAGCCGTGCAATAGCAATACACCATAGCAAAAATATGACTTTAACCTATTCGAGTTAAATCATATTCCGGAAACTAACTGACAAATACATGCCTCACCAGTTAAGTTTATTACCCACGAAGATAATCGGATTCGGGAAATCTCTTATGGATCGTAATCCGCACAATCCTAAGAGTGACTTAGACATTTTTGATATTATAATGATAAGTCTTTCCCCTTTGTTTCCCCTCAACGTTACTTCACTAGAAGTAAACCCTTGGTTCCACCATTAGGACATTTGAAACGGCATTTGGACGACTATTCTTGCGCACCGTCCATCCCAGCGGACACCCCTTCAAATGTTTTCACGTTGCAAATATAATACTTTTTTTTCATATTGCAAGTTTTTTCTTTAACTTTTTTCAAAAACAAACTATTTTTGCAAATGATGCCAAGGGACAACCTGACATCTAATCCTGCCACACATTTCGCCTGTTTTGACCAGATTTTTAGTTAAGAGTACTTAAAAACCGATAAATGTTTTAACAATGGGTACGCCCCATGGGGCGTACCCACCTAATTTGCATATTTGCAAAAAAAATTGTACTTTTGCCGGCCATTTGTAGAGATACGCGTGGCGGTTTTCGTTAAATATGATAAAAAAACAACGTTTCGCTGACTCATATATGAATCAGTGGTATTTACCGGATTATTTGTACCTTTGCACCCCCAATTTAAATTAATTATATATGAAAAGATTGTTTTTAGTTTTTGCGGTAACCCTTTGTGTTTTAACAGCCTGTAACACCAACCGCGACCGTTTGATAGAGATCAACGGCTATTTGAATGAAAACAGGCTCGACTCGGCGCAACACTTTCTTAGCATGGTCAGTCCGTACGACCTGAAACCTTACGACAAGGCGCTGTACAACCTCATTACAGTTAAGCTCAACCACCTGAGCTACGAACCCGTTCCCTCCGACACCCTTATACGCTACTGCGTGAACACGTTTACACGCTATGGAGATAAGGAGCGTCTGGCCGAGAGCCTGTATTATCAGGCAGTAACCGAGTATGAAGACCAGCATGTGCCTCAGGCATTCACCGCCATGAAAAAGGCGGAGGATGTTGCCCAGGACATCGACGACCTCAACATCCGACACAAGATCTTCGAGAGTCTCACCGACTGGAACATGTCTGAGCACCAATACGAACTGGCCATGACCTACGGCAAGCGCAACCTCGCGCTGGCAACCTTGGCCAATAACAACAACTGGATAGCCTATGCCCTGGTGTTCATCTCGCAGATACATAACGGCTTGGGGCAGCGCGACAGCGCCAGACTGTATCTCGACAAGTGTGTCAGCTATATGAAAGACGTGCCCGATTCCCAGCGTGTGGACTTCTACAACTATATCGCAGCCGCCACCATCAATACCGATCTCCCCACTGCGTATACATACGCCATGAAGGGCAATGCCATTCGACCCAACAGCGTGGGTTATGTAACGCTGGCGCTGATACGCTGCCGAGAGGGCGCTGACAATGCCGTTGTTGACAGTCTCTGCAACAAGGCCTACGACCTTGCTTCCAACTTTGGCGAGTGCAAATTTGTGTTCCGGCAGATGATGTACATTTACGAGAGTCAGAAACGCTACGACAAGGCTAACCTTGCCAGCAAGGCTTTCATGGATGTATGGGACAACGAGGCGAGATTGCGTGAGAAACATGATGTACGCAACGTGCAGGCTGCCTACGATTATAAGATGAAAGAGCTGCGCATAAAGCAGAACACCACCATTGCCATCATTGTTGCGATTATACTGGTGTTTGCCCTTGTCATTCTCTTCCTCTACTTCCACTACTGCAAGCACCTTCATGCCAAGGAGAATAGCCAAAGCAAGCTGCTCGTGGACAACTATCAACAGATGATCAAGGAGCTTGAAACGAAGCATAAGGATGACGGGAAACAGATTAAAAAGCTCAACAACAGGATCGCCCATCTCAAAGAGGAGCAGCCAAAGATACTCTACGAGGGACGTAAGCTCTATGATCAGATTATGAACGGGGGTACTACGTTACATTGGGAGGACGATGATTTCAACAACTTCTTTGAGTATTACTCGTTAATCGACATGCCCTTCATCACTCATCTGGAGAAAGACTACAGCAACTTATCAAATAGTAATAAGATGTTTTTGATTCTATTCCATATGGGTTTGGATGATTTAGTGGTGGCTACGATTATGGTAGTGGCGGAAGATTCCCTAAGAATGGTGAAGTCAAGGTTGAGGAAAATAGTGAATGACGAAAGTGGTGCTCTTAATTTTTGAGCACCATTTTTATTATTGATGTACAATTCTTTATTTTTCGTATCTTGTGTTGCAAAACGCATGTGATTTGTTGCAGCCTGTTTACGTCATCTAAAGATTATTTTTCTTGGGAAAAAGAAATACTTGATCATCTTCCATACTTTTGCAAATGAAATAAACATCATTTTATCATATCATGGAAACAGAAAGTATGGGAGCTCTGGCAAGCATGATCAACAGCCAGAGGATCAACGAACTTGAAGAGGAAAACAACTTGTTGAAAGAGTTGTTGGTTCAGAGTAAAAAACATTTGGAGACCATTTCTAATGACGGGAACAAATCGAAAACGATTATCCTATCTATAGAAAAGGTTCGGAAAGTGATTGGCGAAATACCCGACTTCAGTATTGCCAATGCTTTTACTATGTTTATCCAACGTTCGCTGGTGTATGATTCAGTTGATAATATCGTAAGGTTTACGAGATTATTAGACCCATCATCTAGTGATAACACTCCTAATATACCGTTTCCAAATAAAAGATTGATAGCCATCCCGAAGCAGCTACAAGGAGTATATGCAGAGAAGCTAAAAAACAATCTGATGGATGCAGGTATGATTGATGATGACTGGCAACCGTGTAATCTTTCAAATACTGAAGCTGCGCTACTGGCTCGATACATTAGTGAAAAAACGCACATGAATGATGTGTGGAAAGAGTTTGGTTTGTTGTGGGATATGAAACCCAAATCGCTTCGGAACTACTTCAGTAAGGCTCTTGATCAAAAGAAATCTTTAGAATTTCAAGAAAAAATCAAGAAGCTATTCCCTTAACCAACAAGGATTTATCTCAAAAAGCGCCCTAAAGTGCCACCATGGCGCGCCACCATAGCGCTACCAGTTAATAATTTATATTCGCCGTACCTTTGCCCGTGGATTCAAGAATTGAGTCTGCGGGCATTTTTAATTCCCGGTAGTATTTATAAACTTATAACAATCAAAATGAAAAATTTAATGAAAGTAGTCAAGTGCGGTGAGATGTTCACCGTACGAAGTGAGAAAGCCGAAGGCGGGAGCCTGAACAAGCGCAACCTTGTACTGCAGGAAACCGGCGGCAAGTATGAAAACCAGTATGCGGTTACTGCATTGGGAAACTTGGCGCAGTGTGTGTTCCATCCTGGCGAATATGTTTGGGTTGCCCTGAGGTTCCAGACAAGAGAGTACAACGGTCAGGTGTTCCAGGACATCACCGCCACCGACATCATCAAAGTGATCAACTAAGAATAATTGAAGAATTGAAAAGGATCGCTTACAGCGAGAAATTCAACAAATTTGAAACAAAATTAAACAAATTGAATGATAAAGATTCTGTAAGATTTTGAATAAGATTTTGTAAAATTTCTTTGCGAAGCAAACCCCAAAATTATTAATCTGAGTTGAAGCGACGAAGTCTTGCGAGATTTCTTCAAAGAATGGTGGCCACCCTTCAGAAACTTCGCTCGCAAATTCAATCAGAAAATGACAAAGATTATCAACAAGCACTGCAAGATGGTGCAGGTTAGCGGACAGCTAGGGTTCGTAACAGACGAGAATGAAAACGAGTATGTACAGTTTTTCCCTGACAACACGGAAAACCTGATGTTGGAAGAATGGAGTCTTGAAGGTGTGGCGCATCGGCTGAAGAACGGGGCGTTCAACTTCATCTCCAGAAAGCGCAAACGCTGCGACTCAGTACTGCTCAAGAAAGTGGAACACGGCCGCTTGTCGCTGACGAAGGATGGTTATTACCAGTTGACCTTGAAGGTGCCAGTGACAGAGAAGAAGAGGAAATTGAGATTTATCTTCCTTCAGGAAACAAGAGAAGCAACGGAGGTGTTATGAGTTTTGGATATTCACATAGTTTCAGGGGCAGGGTTCAGAAGTGTACGCCCCAGCTGTTCTATCAGGCGCTTGACAACAAGAACACGGCATTGGTTTGTGCTGAGATAGAGGATGCGCTGGAGAAGGTGAAGCGGGGCGAGATGAACCGCGAGGACTTTGAAGAGTATAAGTCTGAACGCAAAAAGCAACTGCCGATATTAACCCCACATGCCACCTTCCTTTTCGGACGGAGAAAGAATGAGGGGGCAACACCAAGCGGATTGTCGATGTATGATGTGGATCATATAAGCCTCACCCCCGACCCCTCTCCAAAGGGCGAGGGGAGTATATACCAGCGGTTGGTGAACCATACGCTGGCAAAGGAACCCATTACCGACGAGGGTATGATTGCCGAATTGAAGCGTCTGGGTATATGCCTTGTACATGTAACACCTTCAACAGAGGGATTCCGACTTTTCTTCGTGATGCCCGAGGGAATGAACCTGGCAAGGGCGCAGAAATGGATGTCGGAGCAGCTGGGAGATGCCGAATATGACGGCTCAGTGAAGGACTTGGCACGTGCATCGTTTCTGGTTCCGAGGGATTACCTGCTCTACATCGACGAGGAAGAGCTGTTCAAGGACAGGGAGTATAAAATGGTGGAGGATGCGGAAATCGTGGAAGAGGTGAAGACCGTGCAAACCGTGCAGCCTGCACAATCGTCAAACGCCACATTCCCCGACAATTATAACGGAATTCCCTTCACGACGATCCTGAAGAAGTATTGGGAGAAGAACAACCATGGCTTTGAGCCGAACGTGGGCGACCGTGACACGCTGACCTATCAGCTGGCTTGTGACCTAAGGCACATCTGCGGCAAGAACTTTGAGTGGCTTGACCAGATTATCCCTTGCTACAATGGTTTCAGCTTGGAGGAGAAGCAAAGCAAGATACGAGGTGCCTTGAAAAGCCCCTATGAGTCAATGCCGCAACGATTGAAGGGTGTCTTAGACGAACTGATGCTTCCTGCAAAGGATCTCACGGTAGAAGAGAATGATAATGAAAATGAGAATGACAAAAACCCTTGTCCGGAGATGCCTAAGAAGCTGCCTAAGCTGATTCAGCTGCTTGTGAGTCGTACGCCTGATGTATATAAACCTGCTGTGAGTCATGCGGTGTTCCCTTCCTTGGGTGCCCACCTCTACAAGACACGCTTCCGCTACATCGACAATGTGGAGCATGAGGCAACGTTGATGAATGTCTTGATGGCTGGCACGGGTGCTGGTAAGGAATGTATCTCGGAACCCATCAATCATATCATGGCCGACATCAGGCGCCGCGATATGGAGAACCTGGCTCGTGAGAAAGCATGGAAGGACGAGAACATGCGCAAGGGCTCTAACAAGGATAAGAATCCTCGTCCTGAAGGGCTGGTGATTCAGGAAATCGATTCAGACATGACCGGTCCTGCATTTATTCTCCGTACGGCTGAGGCTGACGAGCATTTCCTGTATGCAAAGCTCAATGAGATAGATCAGTTTGATGCGTTGCGTGGAAATGGGGGTAAAGGACAGCAGTTCCGAATTATGTGCTTGGCATTTGACCCGGGTAACCGTTATGGTCAGACTCGTGTGGGAATGCAGAGCGTAACAGAGAAGGTGTGTATCCGTTTCAACTGGAATGCTGCTACTACCATTCAGAAGGGGATGAACTATTTCCGCAATGTTCTGACCGACGGGCCTATCTCACGCATCAACTTCTGCACCATACCCGAACGGGAGATCGGGGCACCCATGCCCCTCTATGGCACCTATGATGCTCAGTTTGATGAGGATCTTCGGCCATACATCGAACGACTTTGTGCTGCCCGAGGCACAATAGCTTGTCCTGAGGCTTATAAGCTGGCTCAGAAGCTGTGCGAGGAATGTGCCGAGTTTTCACGACTTTCGCAGAGCCGTGTGTATGAGAACCTTTCTTTCCGTGCCTTGGTGATTGCCTATCTGAAAGCATGTGTGCTGTATGTGGCTCACGACTATACCTGGGACAAGACCATGGAGGATTTCGTCAGGTGGTCGCTGCAGTATGACTTGTGGTGCAAGATGCAGTTTTTCGGTAGTGAAATAGAGCAGTGTGTCAAATGTCAGAATGCTATTGGAATGAGCCGTCCTCGCAACCTGTTGGTTTTGTTGCCCAACGATTTCACGTTTGAAGATGCTGTTCGCATTCGTCGCGAACAAGGCTTTACGCCCAAAGGCACTCAGGATATGATACGCGCATGGCGCAACCGGGGCTACATAGAAGAGCGGACGGACGAACGAACGAACAGATGCAAATTTACAAAACTTAAATATAAGAGCTGATTATGGAAATGGTATTAAGAAGAATAGCAAAGAAACAGGATTACACCATTGGCTGGTTGTACCTGAATCGTGGAGAAAAGAAATTTTGTGATACATTGGAACCACCTGCATTGGAGAAGAAGACATCGGTAGCGAAGGAGGTCGTACTCCGTTCGAAGAAGAAGGCACAGGCGTTAAAGCCCTTTGCCATCCCCGAAGGGCGCTACGCCGTAGTGATTACCTTTTCGCCTAAAAAGAAGAAGTGGCTGCCCCTTTTGTTGGGTGTGCCGATGTTTGAAGGAATCCGCATACATGCTGGCAATACCGCCAAAGATACCTTAGGCTGCATCCTTGTGGGTGAGAACCTGAAGGTGGGCATGGTACTGAACTCCAACGCTTGGGTGGAACGATTGAAAAAGAAGATCGTGGAAGCCAAAGACAGGGGTGAAGGGGTGTGGATTACCGTTGAATAGTCTAAAAAGAGAGCCGACAACATTTTGTTGCCGGCTCCTTGGCTACACCGAGGGGCGGTTTAGTGAACCTCTTTCACCGTAGTAATGTTGCCATCGGAATGTGTGGTTACAACGATGTTGACACCCTTATACGGCTTAAGACTTACCTGTCCCGCAGTGTTGATGTATTTCACGCTGACCACTTTGGCAGTATCGATGGTGTTGTTGACGCTAGTGGCAATAGGAAATTCCTTGGCTTCGTATTCAAGAATTTCAGCTACCAGGTTTTCGATAACGTTGGGATCTGACGGCTTGATGTTGCTTGGATCACCAGCGATAACGTTCTCCCATGGCTCTTTAAGATAGATAGCTGCCTTAACGCTGTACATTCTGCCCTCTTCCATGCCTTCAGTGTTAGAAAGGTCGATAGAAGGACCGAAATTGCCACTCTGGCCGTTGTATGTACAAAGCACGCTCTGGCCGTCTTGATTGTAGTATCTGCCCTCGAACTTCACCACTTGGCAGGGCTTGGGCATCGGGTCGAAAGCCTCGGTAAGCGAATAATCGACAATGACAGGCTCATGCGGGTCATCTGTGTAATATGTGACCCAGCCGTTGATGGTGATGGTGGGTTGTGTGCCCTTGCCGCTGAATCCCTCGGTAATGGTTTGGGTGAGGTCGACACAATTGCCCACAGATAAATCATTGGCATTGAATACGCCATCGAGGCGCACCCAGTCGGTATTGTTTGTTACATACACCGTTCCCTGGAATACGGCTGCCACATAGAGGTTGTCTGTAATGGTGCCGGAAATGCCCTCTAAAGCGTCGGCAAGGGTAATGGTTCCAAGTCCTACGACAGTGAGTTTCAAAGCACCATTGTCTTCGGCAAGGATAAACTTGAAGGTGCCACCTGTGTTGATGATGAAGTTGGAGCCAGCGTCGCCTTCGGTCAGTGGTACATTGGTGCACCAATCACTATGAATGCCGTAGGTGTCGCCATTCCCCCCGGTATCGCCACCATACCAATTTGCATGATGGTCACGGAACTTAAATTTGTTTTGTGCGCCAATGGTCATCACGATACTGTAGGAGCCGTTGGCATTCTTGGTCATCGGCTCGGGTGTCCACTCGTTGAAGTCACCGCACATGTAGTAGCCATCGGTGGGGAAACCGGTAACGGTGAGAGTTTCACCTTGAATGGTGAGTGTGTACTGCGACGGCAACTCAAGACGGAGGTTTTTCTTGTCATCAGCACTCGAGAGCGAGGCGTTGTTGTTGGTTGCAGTTAATATGTAACTGCCACCATCAGTACGTGTGCCAATCCAGTTGCTATAGCGATCCTTGATGAGGAAGTCGCCACGGAACGACTCTTCCAACTTGAACACACCATCGCGCTTGACAAACGGCACCATATACTCCTCGTCCCAGTCGTTGAAATCGCCTATCAGGTAGTAGGTAGGTGTAAAATCAGAAGTAAGCTCGCCTTGGATGTTGATTTTGGAGAAATCGGACGATACCGTGAAGGAGCACGTGCCGCCCACATCAAAGTACATATTCTTGTTGTCGTTGGTAGTCAAGGCGATATTGCCTAAAGTCTGCTCTGTAACCCAGAACATGCCATCGGCATTCGCACCATACCACACGTCGTCAACGCTTGACAGACTGCTGCGCTTGACCACCTGGAAACGGTAGCCTGTAGGTATGTCGGTTTCTCCAAGAATGTAGTTGCCGGTGTTTGGGTCGAGCGTCAATTTGAAATTCAGTTCGTTACTCTGCCAGTCTTCGTCGGTGGCTCCCAGCAGCCATGCGCTGATGATCTCTTCTGGCCAACCACTCACAGAAAGTTCACCGTTCTGGATGGTGAGCGTGTATTCACCTTCATTAGCCACGTAGAGGTTCTTTTTGTTGTCGGTGGTCAGTGTCACGCTGGGCCAATCCTCGTGAAGCACGTAGCGGTTGTCGTTAGTTGCTCCGCCCAACAGGTTGCCAAAATTATCCAAAATAAGGAACTCACCCACCATTTCCTGAGTGAGTGTCGATACACCGTTTTGGGCTACAAAGGCCACCTTTTCATCTTGATTCCAGTTGTTGAAATCGCCGACCAGAAAATACTGTGGCTCGACATTGTAGGAGCCGTTGATATTCAGCGTGCTAAAGTTGTGTGACAGTGTGAAGGTGAATATTCCATTGTCGGTAAAGCGGAAATCAGCGCCTAATAATGATTCCAGAGGAATATCTGATGCGCCTTCAGGAATCTCTATGGTGGAATTGTCAGATAAACCACCGTACCAAGTGTCGCCAACGCTGGTAAAGCTGCTGTGCTTGAGCACTTGGCAATTGAAACCTGCAGGGATGCCCGTCGGCTCGCTGACGTAATAGCCTGTCGATTGGTCAAGCGTGAGTGGGATGACTCTCGCGTTAGACATATCCCAGCCAGGGACGGTTGAGCCGATGATGCTGACGGTGACCACTTCCTTAGGCCAATTCTTTATTGTGAGCTTGTCATTTTCATCAATGGTGAATGAGTAGTAGCCATCGTTTGCGAGGTAGAGATTTTTCTTGTCTTGAGCTTCTGTAGCAAGTTCGACATTCGGATTATCCTCAGTGATGGTGTAGTACTCTCCGTCAGTTATTCCACCCAGGTAATTGTAATCCTGATCAATAATGAGGAACTGGCCGCTCATAGGGGGCGAGTCATCAGGATCGATGTCGAGCGTGTATTCGCCAACCCAAGCAGTGAACCTAGTCTCACCCCAGTTATTGAACTCTCCCGTGATAAAGCGGTTCTCTTCGAATTCTCCCTCAAAATGGAACTGGGCACTGTTGATGTCATTGTCATTCAAGGTGAAGGAGAACTTACCTGGATGGCCGATACGGAAATTGGGAGCATTACTTGCGCTACTGCATTCTACAATGGTACCAGGTGATGCGCTTTTCAGCGTCTGGACATCATTGCTTTTGCTGCCAAACCACACATCACTCTCTTGTCCTTGCGGATTATTGATGTGAAGTTTCAGCTTGAAAGTGGTGACGTCGTTAATCTCGACGTCATTGAGATGCCATACGCCGTCGCCGTCTTTCTCGAAATGCCCAATAGGCTCACTCCAGTCGTTAGATGAACCATATAAATCTATGCTTGTGACATAAGGTGCCAGCTCACTGGCCTTAGCCACAGTGCTGATGGCCACTATAACCCCCAACACCATCAGTGTAAGTATCCTTTTCATCATAATATAATATTTAGAGTCGCATAAAAAAGCGTATTACAAATGTTAGTATTTTGTATGCAAAAATAATGTTTTTTTTTCAACAATACAAATACTGATAAGAAAAAATATCGTAACTTTGGCTTCGCCGAAGATACTCACGCTCGGAAAAACTCAAATATATTTGGTTTTTCTCTCACTAAATCGTATCTTTGCATACGAATAGAACTGCATACGAAATGATCGACAGGGCAACGGTTGACAGGATTATTGATGCTGCGAATATTGTGGATGTGGTATCGGAGTTCGTGACGCTGAGGAAGAGCGGTGCGAACTACAAAGGCTTATGTCCTTTCCACAATGAGCGCACCCCGTCGTTCTATGTTTCTCCCGCCCGAAATATCTGTAAGTGTTTCTCTTGCGGTCAGGGAGGTACGCCCGTGGGCTTTTTGATGGCTCATGAGCAGATGACCTACCCGGAGGCGCTGCGGTGGCTAGCCAAGAAGTACAATATCGAGATACAGGAGCGTGAACTGAGTAATGAGGAGAAGGAGGCCGAGAGCAAACGCGAGTCGATGTTCATCGTGAACGAGTGGGCCGCCGACTATTTCGAGGACCTTCTTCATAACCATGTGGATGGGGTGGCCATCGGTATGCAGTATTTCCGCAGTCGCGGTATCCGTGACGATATCATCCGTAAGTTCCGTTTGGGTTATGACCTCAACGACCGCTTCGCCCTACCAAAGGAGGCGCAGCGAAAGGGGTATCAGAAGGAGTTCCTGGTGAGCACGGGCTTGTGCTATGAAAGGTCGAGGAGTGAGGAGGATGTTTCGAGGAAGGACGAAGGAGGCTTAGTAGACCGCTTTGCGGGAAGGGTGATATTCCCGTGGCTGAGCATCAGTGGGAAGGTGGTGGCGTTCGGCGGAAGAAAGCTCGACCAGGCCACGAAGGGCGTGCAGCAGAAATACGTGAACTCGCCCGACAGTGAGATCTACCACAAGGAACAGAACCTCTATGGTATCTATCAGGCCAAGAAGGCGATAGCCAAGGAGAACTGCGTGTATATGGTGGAGGGCTACACCGATGTGATTTCCATGCATCAATGTGGTATCGAGAATGTGGTGGCCAACTCGGGTACTGCCCTGAGTAATCATCAGATCCGTATGCTCCATCGCTTCACACAGAACATCGTCTTGTTGTACGACGGTGATGAGGCGGGTATTCATGCCGCCCTGCGCGGTACGGATATGCTGTTGGCTGAGGGTATGAATGTGAAGGTGCTGCTGTTTCCTGATGGGGATGATCCCGACAGCTTTGCCAGAAAGCATACGGCTGATGATTTCAGACGATATATCGAGGAGCACCAAACCGACTTCATCCAGTTCAAGAGTGATGTGCTGCTGAAGGGTGTCACCGATCCCATCAAGCGTTCAGAGGCCATTAACTCGATCATCAAGAGCATCAGTGTGATAACCGATCAGATTACAAGGGCTACGTACATCACCGACTGTGCCCATCGGTTAGGCATTCACGAGGCCACGCTGATCTCTACGATGAACAAGATGATCAGGAATGACAAGGAGCAGAAGGCGAAGGCCGTTTCCACACCGTCACCAACTCCCAACTCTCCACAGTCAACTGTCAACTCTCAACTCTCAACTGTCAACTCTCAATTGTCAACTGTCAACTCTCCACAATCTTCCGTGGAGGACCTCCTTATCCGTATGGTTATCCGTCATGGGGAGAAGATAGTGTATCGCGATGTGGAGACCGAAGATGGTGGTACCATCGACCTGAACGTGGCGCAGTATATACAGATTGACTTGAATGCCGACGGACTAAGGTTCCGTAACCCGCTATATAACCAGGTGCTGGAGGAAGCTGTGGCACATTCGGGTGATGAGGGCTTTGTGGCTTCGGAGTTCTTCTCCCGTCATCACGACATCAAGGTGAGTGCCCTCGCTGCAGAAATGCTTATCGATAAGGTGCAGCTCACCAAGAGTCTGCAGATGAAGGAGGAAGAAGACTCGTTCCGTCAGGAGGTGGAGCACCTGGTACTGGATTTCCGTTTCGACTACGTGAATACGCACATCCAGACACTTCGTCAGCAGATAGCACAATCGGCAAGTAATCCTGAACGTCTTCCGCAGCTGATGGAGGAACTGAAGAAAATGATGGACCTGCGGAACCTGATGGCGAAGAAGTTAGGTACCAGTATCATGACATAAACGCATTTATCCTTTACAGATATGATATACATCCATTGGCTACTCCTCGCTATCTACGTACTGGCAGTTGTCGGTACGATGATTACGGTGCTGATGGATAACCGTCAGCCAGCCAAGACCATGGCGTGGATGCTGGTGCTGGTATTCCTTCCGCTGGTGGGTATCATACTTTATTTCTTCTTCGGACAGAACACAAGGAAGGAGAAGATGATCTCGCAGAACAGTCTGGACCAGCTCACGAAGCGTTCGATGCTGGAGTTTGCCGAACAGAAGAACCTGGTGCTGCCGCAGCAACACGAGAAACTGATCAAGCTGTTCGCCAGTCAGAACTGGGCATTGCCGTTCAAGGACAACGAGATAGACATCTATACCGACGGCTATCAGTTCTTCCATGCGCTGTTACGGGATGTTGCCAAGGCGAAGCATCACATCCATATCGACTCGTATATCTTCAACGATGACGAGCTGGGAAACATGATTGCCGACGCGCTGATTGACAAGGCCAAGGAGCATGTGGAGGTGCGGGTGATCTACGATGATGTGGGCTGCTGGGACGTGAAGGGCTCTTTCTTTGAACGGATGAGGGATGCGGGCATTGAGGTACATGGCTTCATGCCGGTGAAATTCCCTGCCTTTACCAGTAAGGTGAACTACCGTAACCACCGAAAGCTATGCGTGATTGATGGAAAGATCGGGTTCATTGGTGGTATGAACATCGCCACGAGGTATGTCAGGGGCAAGAAAAAGAGAAGCAAGAGGCAAGAAGCAAGAAGCAAGAGGCAAGAAGCAGGAAGCAGGAGGGTGCTTTGGCGCGATACCCATCTGCGTATCCAGGGCGGTGGTGTGTATGGCATTCAGCGCGCTTTCTTGGTTGACTGGTACTTTGTTGACCGTACGCTGATATCCGATCACAGCTATTATCCTCCTATTAAGGAGGAAGGAGGAAGGAGGAACTTTTGGAACAGCGAGAGCCAACAAGCTAGCTTGATTGGCCGAGTCGTGACAAAAGTCAACGAAGTTAAGGACGAAGGAGAAGGAAGGACGAAGGAGGAACCAACGGGCAGCGACTGTATTGTACAGATTGTGACGAGCAGTCCGATTTCCGAATGGCCTGATATCATGCAGGGCTATATACGCATCTTGTTGGAAGCCAAGAAATATGTATATATCGAGACACCTTATTTCCTGCCCACGGAACCTGTACTCTTAGCCATGCGAACCGCTGCACTGACGGGTGTTGACGTCAGGGTGATGATTCCTTACAAGACCGATGCGAAACTGGTGGAGTGGGCGAGCAGGAGCTATGTGCATGAGGTGGTGAGTGCCGGTGTGAAGATCTATCTGTATCAAAAGGGTTTCAACCACTCCAAGCTGCTGGTGAGCGACGATTCGATGTGCACGGTGGGCTCATCCAACGTGGATTTCCGCAGTTTCGAGAACAATTTCGAGGGTAACGCGTTTATCTACGACCGTGACATGGCGCTGCGGATGAAGGAGGTGTATATGAACGATGTGAAGGACAGTGTTCTTCTTGATGATGTGGAGAACCTGGATCACCGTCCTTTCCTCAAGCGTCTGTGGGAGTCGGTGGTACGGCTGCTGTCGCCACTGTTATAACTGATCACTTGTCACTTGAGTTGGCAGCGGGTGTTTCGGATTCTCTTTGGCTCCCATCTCAACGAGTTTGCGGGCAGGGACAAGCAGACTCTGGTTTCCTTTCAGTTTCAGTTCAGCATGTTCGTATGCATTCTGCACTTTCTGTATCTTATCTCCCATCTCGTCGAAACGTTCCATGAAGTCGCCTACACGGTCGAGCAAGGTATTGGCCAATCCGTACACCTTTTCCTGGTTCTCTTCCTGACGTTGCTGTGTCCAAGTGATCTGTAGCATGCGCAGTACAGCGAACAGGTTCTGTTCTCCGGTGATGAACACCTTCTTGTCGAAGGCGTAGCTCCACAGGTTGGTATCGGCCGACACCGCTAGCTGCATGGCCGCCTCCTGAGGAACGAACATGATGACAAAGTCGAGCGTCTCCCTTCCTTCCATCGAATACCTGTTATACTGCTTGTCGGCCAACTCATTCACATGTTTGCGCACGCTTCGGCAGTGTTCCTCCAGGAAGGCTTTCCTCTCTTCATCCGTATGGGCATTCACATAGCCGATAAAGGCCGTGAGCGACGCCTTCGCATCGATGATGACATCTTTCTTGTCGGGGTAGTGCAGCACCACATCAGGGCGCATACCGTCGTTCGTATCATCATTGCGTATTACCTTCCCCTTTGCATCCCGCATCACATACTGCACATCGTATTCCAATCCTTTGGTGAACCCGAACTTATCCAACAGGTCGTTGAGCTTCATCTCACCGAAGTCGCCCTGCACCTTAGGACCGGTTTGGAGGGCCCTTGACAGCTTCTCGGCCTCTGCTCCCAAGGAAGAGGTGGCCTGGAGCATGTTCTTCAGCTGTTCGCTGAGGGCAGAGGTGTTACGGGTGAACGACTCCTTATTGTCGTCCATCGACTTCTTCATCTCATCCATCACGGCACGCAAGGGGGCGATGATGGCACCCATCTGCGACTGGTTCGTCTTGTCCAGCTCCTCCGACCGTTTCCGCAGCAGCTGTTCCGTGGCGGTCTTCAGTTGTTCCTGCACCAGCGCCAGACGTTGGTTGAACTGCTCGTCAGTCCGCTTACGGTCTTCTTCCGTCTGCTTCTGCATATTACGGACGAACTGCTCATGCTGGTCCTTGATCTCTGCGATCTGTCGTTCATGACGATCCTTGATCTCGTTCATCTGTTGCTCATGACGGTCTTTCATCTCCGACACCTGCTGTTCATGCAGGTTCTTGGTGTCGGTGTATTGCTGGTTGAGCATGGACAGCTCGCTGGTTTTAGCAGCCAGTCCCATGGCCAGCTTGTTTTTCTCGTTGATGATAGGCGCTGCTTTGCGCTGTCCGATGAAGAACAGGACGATGGCTCCGATGAGGAGGCCGACGAGGAAGAGTAGTGATTCGATCATATATCTTTGAACTTTGAACTTTGAACTTTGAACTATGTGGAGATTTGGGAGGTGGGCCAGTTCACGAGGAACAGCTTTTCGGTGGCGCGGGTAAAGGCGGTGTAGAGCCAATGGATATAATCAGGCGAGAGCATATCATCCGTCATATACCCCTGGTCGAGATAGACATGTGCCCACTGTCCACCCTGCGCCTTATGACAGGTCACTGCATAGGCGTATTTGATCTGTAAGGCATTGTAGTACGGATCCTCCTTGATCTTCTTGATACGGTCGCGCTTATAGGGGATATCAGCGTAGTCGACCATCACCTCATGGAACAGCAGCTCGTTCTGCTCGGGCGTGAGGGCAGGTGCCTCGGTGGTCAGACTGTCCAGGATGACCGTTGTCTGCAGTTCGAAATCATGGTAGTCGGGAAACTGCAGGAGCACATCGGCAAAGCGGAACTGATAGAGCTCCCGCACGTTGCGCACCTTCAGTACCTTCACCCTATCGCCGTTGGCAATGAAGCTCAGCTCCTGTCCGTCGTCTTCCTCCTTTCCAGGTTTCACCCAATAGTAGTTGTTCTTCACCACCATGAGCAGGTCGTTGGTGTTCAGCTCCTCCTCACGGTCGAGAATGGTTCTCCTGATTCCTTCGTTGTAGATGTTTGCCCGTTTGTTACTTCGGGTAATCACCATGGTTTCATCGATTCCCACCTTGGAATAAGAACTGTTGAGCTGTTCCACGAGTTCGTTGCCCGGAACCATCTGGATATCGGCGAAGGCATGGAAGTGGATGCGAGGTAGCTGCGGGGCATTGATCATCTGTCTGATCATCGTTGCATTGAACAGGATACCACTCTCCTGACTTTGGCGGAGCACCTCGTTGAGGTCGCATACCTCTACTCGCAATCCGTATTCCTCCAGCATACCTTTCGTCAGTGCCGGCGATTCCTCCTCACCTACAGGAGGCAGCTGGGCCTTGTCGCCAATGAGCATCAACCTGCAGTTCCTGCCGCTATACACATATTGGATCAGGTCGTCTAACAGATACCCGCTACCAAAGAACGCCTCTCCGCCAGCAGGTCCGCCGTTGGCAATCATCGAGGCTTCGTCCACGAGGAACAACGTATCGGTGTGCATATTGTCGTTCAGACTGAATCCCGACTGGAGGTCGGTGAGTGTTTTCTGGCGATAGATCTTACGATGGATGGTGAACGCAGGATATCCGCTGTTCTGTGAGAACACCTTCGCGGCCCTTCCCGTCGGTGCCAACAGCACCACCTTCTGTTGGAGTTGCAACAGGGTTCGTACAAAGGCACCAGCCAGGGACGTCTTTCCTGTTCCAGCACAGCCCCGCATCATCATCGTTGTATGAGGTTCCCTGCTGGTAATGAAACGGCAGAAGGTCTCGATGGCCTGCGATTGCTCGCGGGTAGGCTCCAGACGGAAGGTCTGACGAATGCGGAGAGACAATGCTTCTGTGATCATCGTTACAAAGGTACGATTTAGTGAGCGAAAAACCAAATATATTTTGGTTTTTCCGAACGTGAGTACCTTCGGCGAAGCCAAAGGTAAGGATTTTAATTGAAAATTGAAAATTGAAAATTGAAAATTTGCAAGAATAAAAAGATTTACGTAACTTCGCAGACAAAACAGACGAGATTGATGATGAACAGCGTAAACAGTCATGGCAGACGTCCCCGTCTTACGATACGAATCGGTCAGGCATCCCTTGCCTTCGCCCTTCCTGATGAGGAATCAGAGAATCAGGTAGTCTATATGCCTTATACCGTGAGAAGCGGTGTGAGCATCGCTGCCAACCTGCGTGAGGCTTTCAAGACCGAGGAGCAGCTGACCGAAGAGTGGTCGCGGGCTCAGGTGATGCTCGACACACCAGTGGTCATCATACCCTTGGAGGATTACTATGAGCAGGATCAGGAACGAATCAGTACCTATTATCATCATGCCATTACCGGACATGCTAATGATACGGTGCTTGCTTCGGTCTTGCCTACCCTTAATGCCGTAGCTCTCTATGCCATCAACAAAGACCTCAAATTGGTGCTCGACGATCATTTCTCGGATGTGCGCTTTATGCCTGTAGCCCAGCCTGTATGGAACCACCTGTATCGTCGTAGCTTTACGGGAGTGCGCAGGAAGCTGTATGGCTATTTCCATGATAAACGCTTGGAGGTGTTCTCGTTCCAGCAGAGTCGTTTCCACTTCTGCAACAGCTATGAGGTGACGAGTGCCCGCGATTCGGTGTTCTTCCTTCTCTCCGTATGGCAGCAGTTAGGATTAGACCAGCGTAAGGATGAGTTGCATCTGGCGGGTAATCTTCCTGATAAGGAGACCTTCCTCAGTGAGATCAGACGGTTTGTGCAGAACGCGTACGTCATCAATCCTACTGCTGATTTCAACCGCGCCCCTGTGGCCGCTATCAAGGGAATGCCATACGACTTGATGACACTGTTAGTGAAAGGAAGATGAGAATTATTACCGGCAAGTATAAGGGAAGACATTTCGAGGTGCCACGCTCGTTCAAGGCGCGGCCTACCACGGATTTTGCCAAGGAGAACATCTTCAATGTGCTGAACGGCTATCTGGATTTTGAAGATGCCGTGGCGCTGGATTTGTTCTCTGGTACGGGAAGTATCTCTTTGGAACTGCTTTCAAGAGGCTGCGGACAAGTCATTAGCGTGGAGGCTGACCGCGATCATCATGCGTTTATCAAGCAATGTCTGAAGAAATTGGATACTGATAAATGTATCGCTATTCGAGGTGATGTGTTCCGCTTTGTGAAGAGCTGCCGACAGCAGTTCGATTTCATCTTCGCTGATCCGCCCTATGCCCTCAAAGAGTTGGCAGACATTCCCGACATGATCTTCGAAAAAAACATGCTCAAAGACGATGGTGTATTCGTCCTTGAGCATGGTAAGAATTATGATTTCTCACAGCATCCGCACTTTGCAGAGCATCGTAGCTACGGAAGCGTGAATTTCTCACTCTTTAGAAAATGAGTTTCTCCACCCAATAGGTGAACATACCGGCGAGATAGCCTGCAAAAGCTATCCAGGTGATCTTTTTCATGTACCAGCCGAAGGTGATCTTCTCCAGTCCCATAACCACCACACCGGCGGCGCTACCGATGATCAACATCGAGCCACCCACTCCGGCACAGTAGGCCAGCAGCTGCCAGAAGATACCGTCAACGGCCATGTCACCCATGGGAGCAACGGGATACATACCCATGGCACCAGCCACCAGCGGTACGTTATCTACGATACTTGAGAGAACACCGATGATACCCGTTACCAGATAGTGGTTACCGTTGCTTACGCCATCAAGCCAGCTGCCCAACGCGTGAAGCACGCCCACATGTTCCAGACAGCTCACGGCCATCAGGATACCGAGGAAGAACATGATGGTTGACAGGTCGATACGCGACAGCAGTTCAGTGACACGCTTGGCCATGGTATCTTCTTCACCATCACGATGAACACCGCGGTGGAAAAATTCCGTAGTAGTCCACAGCACACCCAGCACCAGCAGGATTCCCATGAAAGGAGGCAGGTTGGTCAGTGAACGGAAGATAGGCACAAAGCACAGTCCGCCTACGCCTAACCAGAAGATGATATCCCGCTGTCTATGGGTAAAGGCACTCACCTGGGCTTTCGGCAGGTTCTGTTCCTTGTCGAACTTTCCTTCCAGCTGGTACTGCAGGATAAAGGCAGGAATCAGCATGGATACGAGCGACGGGATGAAGATCTCGGTGATGACACCTTGCGTAGTGATGACACCTTTAATCCACAACATGATGGTGGTAACGTCGCCGATGGGCGAGAAAGCACCACCCGAGTTGGCGGAAATCACTACCAGGGCAGCATAGATCAACCGTTCCTTACGCTCCTGTACCAGTTTTCTCAACACCATGATCATCACAATCGAGGTGGTGAGGTTGTCGAGGATAGCCGACAGGAAGAAGGTCATGAAGGCAATACGCCACATCAGTTTCCTCTTGGAGCGTGTCTTGATGGTGTCTCGTACGAAGTTGAAACCACCATTCGAGTCGACAATCTCCACGATGGTCATAGCACCCATCAGGAAGAACAGGGTGGAGGCAGTATCACCTAAACTCATCTGGATCTTCTCACTTACCTGTGCAAGCACATTGTCGCCTGATATATACGACTCAGGCGACATCATGAACAAGGTCCAGCACACCACACACATCAGCAAGGCAATAGCGGCCTTGTTGATCTCCAAGATACTCTCGGTGGCTATACACGCATAGCCAATCACGAAAGCAATAATAATACAGATAGTCAGTGTGGTCATTATAGTTTCTTAGCCAGCTTCTCAGCCCTTTCTTGTGCCTTCAAGGCTTTCTGCTGTGCCTTGGCGGCTTTTTCCTGAGCCTTGGCGGCCTTCATCGGATCGCCATCCTGTGCTTCAAGAGCCTTCTGTGAAGCCTTCTCAGCATTCTTTACAGCCTTCTCGGCATCTTTCTTGGCCTTTTCAGCCTTCTCAATAGCTTTCTGACGCTTCTCAGCCTCCTTACGTTGCTTTTCGGCTTTCTTCTCAGCCTTCTTTGCTTCCTTAGCTGCCTTAGCAGCTTCCTTATCAGCCTTGGCCTGAGCCTTCAGCGCCTTGTCCTGTTCCTTAGCGGCCTTCTGCATGGCCTTTGCCTGCTGAGCTTCCATAGCGGGATCGCCAGCGGTTCCGATAACAGCCTGTGCCTGTGCATTGATGCTCATACAGAACAACAGGGCAACCATCGTCATAAGTCTTAATACATTCTTTTTCATACGTTTGTTCTTTTTTGAGTTAAACGATAATGCAAAGGTAATGTTTTTTCTTGATACCGATACGCTTTTCCGTCATTTTTTTATAACTTTTCGCAACTTTCCCGACTATCTCAAGTCCTGTGGCATATAATAAAAAAAGATTTATTACGTTAGTAATAGAGGACACCCATGATGGGATAAAACTGCAAAACGACAGATCATATGAAAAAGCGCGTGTTGGTGTGGAAGAAGGTGCAGCAGATGCTGGCATGGGGCTTCCTATGTATGTTGATGACTGCCTGCTCGGTAGTCAGAGGATATATGACTGACGGCAAAGATGGTCCTGGTATCTACAGCTTTAAGAAACATGTTCATGACACGATTACCAAGGGTGAACAGTCGTTCCACTTTCCTGTTGCCAAACAGCGGGCTTCATGGATTGATACCCTGCATTTCTACACCCAACCGCCAAACTGTAAGGATATCACTTTCGTGGAGGCGATGGACATGAAGAGCATACAGCACTGATAACGATTGCTATCATTTCAACTGGTATAACCTGAAAAGTACAGGCTCCGGAAAGCCCCCATATCCTGGCTATTACGCTTTGGGCATAAATGCACAGGTGTTGTACGTCAATCCCTACAAGAACCTGATCATGGTCAGGATGGGTATGACCAATCGTAAATACGTCTTCATCCCGGAGCTCTTCGAGCAGCTCAGTAACTTTGGGTTGTTTTAAGGGAAAGAAGTTATTCTATACTAATTAACTATTTTTTCACTGGCGAGCAACAATCGTTGCTCTTTTTTTTGTATCTTTGCAGCATAATCATAAACCTATTAACAAAAACAATCATGAAAGGGATGAATACTCAATCTATGTACAAGGCAAACAAGTCCATTTTGTTGACTCTCTGCCTGATTTTTATGGGAACTTTGAATGTGCAGGCTGGTGATAATGTTACGGAGTATGGCTTTTACGTGGCAGGTAAAATGGTGACAAGCGAAAACTGTAACAACATTCCGCATGTAAGTGGTGTTTTCGATTCTGGTACCGCAAAGTATGTCAAAAGCACGAATACGCTTACGTTGACTAATTGTACCATCAATCGTACTGGGGGAAATCACCACGCTATTGAAAACGTGAGCTGTGCAGGACTGATTGTCAAGTTCGTGGGTACCAATAATCTCAGTGCACAAGATGCATCCGCCGTGCGTTTCGAGACAAATGGAACACTTGAAGTGGTTTCTGGAACTACGACCCTATCAAGTGTGAACTATGAAGGTATTTATCTGAAGAATGCAGATTTGAGTATTAAAGGACCTGGGAATCTGACTGTAGAATCCACTAATGATTGCGCCATCGAAGGAAACTTAAATAATAATAGGATTCAGAGTTCTGTTCATTTTTCCGATGGGATAGGTGCAACAATCCATGGGAAAAAAGGAGACCTTGTTGACTTGAATTGTGAATTTAAAGACTATTCAGATATCGAAATAACACTCAAATCAACAGGTAACAGTTCATGTCCTAATGTCAATAATGTTCGTATTGATAATGTTAGCAATAAGGAAGAAGAGGATTTTATCAAAAGGTTCGGTTCAACTTATTGGCTTAACTTCAAAGGTGGATTCCCAGTCATTCTTCAGCCTTTTGAGGCAACTGTTGATACTGAAAGTAGCAGTCCTCAGTCGGTGTATTATAATGGATCTCCAATCTATAATCAGAATATTGTTGTGAGCACCCGTTGGGAGGTACTGTTGGTTCACTCACTTTTCTCTGACCAAAACTTCTTGTCGTATATGCAGCAACTTTATACCAAGAAATATATGACTAAGAGCGATGTGGATAATTGTACCCGATTGGACATCAGTGGCCGAAACATCACAGTTATAGGAGATGGAATCCAATACCTAAGAGCATTGAAAACATTAAATTGCAGTAACAATAAACTTACATACGTGTTTTTGAATAATAATACCAATGAAGCGTTGACCAGCCTCGATTGCTCTAATAACCAAATTAATAATCTTCTTTATCCTAATAATGTAACAACACTCGACTGCTCGAACAACAAATTGCCATCTTTGACAATTCCCGAGAGTAGTAAAATCAAGTCACTTACCTGTGGAGGTTCGAACGAGTTTACAAGTCTTACGATAACAAACTGTTCTGCTCTCACTACCCTGAATTGCAGTAACAGCACTAAACTCACATCACTTACTTGTTCGAGCAATTCCCTTACATCTCTGAATGTGAGTGGATGCTCGGCGCTTTCCAATATCAACTGTTCGAATAACAAATTCACTACACTTACGATAAAAGGGATGTCAAAACTTGCCACTCTTAACTGTTATAACAATACCTCACTTGCCACCCTCAACTGTTCGAACAATAGTTTGCTCACAACATTGAATTGTTACAACTGTGCTCTGACATCATTAAGTTGCAACAATTGTAGCAAGTTAGAGACATTGAGTTGCTACAGTAATAAGCTAACATCTATGGGCATCTCTGGATGTAATGCGCTAAAATCCATCAACTGTAAATCCAACAAATTCGAGGATCTCACGATTAAAGGTTTCACAAAACTTGCAACACTCAATTGTAGCAATAATACAGAGTTGTACTTGCTGGATTGTTCCAACAATGCCTTGACAAGCCTGACGGTAACAGGATGTAACAGTCTTAACCAAATAGTCTGCGATAATAACCAATTCACCTCTCTTTCAATTACAGGGTTAGGGTCGCTGATTGCATTAGCTTGTAGCGATAACACCAAACTCAAGACTCTCAGCTGCCCTAATAATGCGCTGAGTGAAGACTATCTTCTAATAGATGGTTGTACCGCATTGGAAACACTGAGTTGCTTCAATAATCAACTGAAATCTATCGACTTGATGGATTGTTCTAATCTGTCAACATTGAAATGCTATGGCAATCAGCTGAGCAGTCTTGATGTCTCGTATAATCCGAATTTGGTGACTCTTGATTGTCATGGTAATCAGATTAGCGGTAACTTAAATCTGCTTAACCAGGCATCGTTACAAACGCTGAATTGTAGTGGTAACAGTATTACAGCACTCAGTTTATCAAGTAGTCTTACCAATCTACAGTCTGTTACGTGCAATAGTAATAGAATAGCCAACATGAACGATATCGTAAGTAAGCTTCCCGACCGAATGAGCCAATCTGTAAGTGGCGAGCTGAAAGTAATCTATCCTGCTTCGAGCAGTGAGTATAACGTCATTACTCAGAGCCAGGTGTCAGCTGCCATGGCAAAGAACTGGGCGACATACCAGTATGATAGTGGATCTTGGAAGTTGTATATGGGAAGTGAAGACGGCATCTCCACAGACATTGCCCCCATCGACAACACCATTGATGAGGCCACACCGCTCTATAACCTCAGCGGTCAGCGTGTAGGTAGCAACTACAAGGGCGTCGTTGTCACAAAGGACAAAAAGGTAAGGATGAAATAACGTCTACAAGACACAACAAAAGGAGTGCGGGCTGAAAAGCCCGCATTCTTTTTTACTATTGAAAAAACATGGGGAAAGACATAATAATCTCGTTATACTGTCAATAATACAGGATTATTTTGTACTTTTGCAATGAATACGAAGAATATAATGATGAACAAACATGTGATTATTGTTGATGCCGACTATATAGACCGTGTGGCATTTAACCTGATTGTGAACTTCGAGCGGATGCTTGAGCGAAGGATTCCACAGGCCGATCTGGCACGGTGGGTGGAATGCATTGCCCTTGATGGTGGCGTGCGCGAAAGTGAGGAACCGCAGGAGACGACGGTGGTGTTGATCCACGAGAAAGAGGTGGAACGGTTGCGGAATTTCACACCTGCCGACTACGAAAAGGAACTCAACGAAAAGGCGTTCCGCAGTGGACTGGGGGAGTTTGTGATTCATGCCGTACCCGTGGAAGACATAACCAACAAGACCAGTTTGTTGTTGGACACCATCGATCTGATGACTGACCAGAAAGAGGTGAAGCGCATCATGGTGGTACCTAACGCCGAGGAAGGAGGGGTGTATGATCAGGTTCGCCACCATCTGAAATCCGTCAACGATGACAAGCACATCACCGTGTTCGCCATGCAGCCCATGCCGGGTGGCAACTTCCGTCAGGAAATCCTGGGCTACTCCCTGATGCAGGCTTTGGGAATCAGAGGGGAAGAAGTATAGGAGCCTCACCCCCTAGCCCCCTCCCCAAGAGGAAGGGGACGTTCGAGGATGGATGAAGGGGAAATGATCCGTGGAGTGTGGAGTGAGGAGTGTGGAGTGAGAATACCACTGAGATTACGAGAATTGATGGGCTTAATGGGCATGATGGGCTGAATGGGCTTGATTGACTTGATGGGCTATGGTGATTAGCGCCAACGACCTGGCGTAAGCCGAAAAGAAATACAAGCCGCCCCTTTGATGGGGCGAGCTTACCTTAATGAACGAGCGACGAGTAGGAGCGGTTAAGCCTTCCCATATAGGGGAAGGTTTGGTTAGGGTGGATGTTTCTTTTGCCTCTTTTCTTTGCGTCAAAGAAAAAGAGGGATAATAAAAAAGATTTAAAAAGAAATCATACTTTTATTTTGTATTTCCCTCACTTATTCGTATCTCTGGCTTCGCCGAAAATACTTCCGTTCGGAAATAAAAATAAATACGTATTTATTTTGTATTTCCCTCACTTATTCGTATCTTTGCAACAGATAAAATAAGTCATTCACTTAAATCTATTAAGTATCAATGAGCAGAGTATTGATGATTGGCGCCGGAGGCGTAGCAACAGTTGCGGCATTCAAGATCGTGCAGAATGCTGATGTGTTTACAGAGTTCATGATTGCCAGTAGGCGTAAGGCAAAATGCGACCAACTGGTGGAGGCGATCCATGCGAAAGGCTATCAGATGGATATCAAGACAGCACAGGTAGATGCTGATGATGTGGAGCAGCTGAAAGCCTTGTTCAGCGACTATAAGCCTGAACTGGTGATTAACCTGGCCCTGCCGTATCAGGATCTGACCATCATGGAGGCTTGTCTGGCCTGCGGATGCAACTACCTCGACACGGCCAACTACGAACCCAAGGATGAGGCGCACTTTGAGTACTCATGGCAGTGGGCTTATAGGGAGCGTTTCGAGAAGGCCGGTCTGACCGCCATCCTGGGCTGTGGCTTCGATCCGGGTGTGACGAGCATCTTCACGGCCTACGCTGCCAAGCATCATTTTGATGAGATACAGTATCTGGACATTGTTGACTGCAATGCCGGTGATCATCATAAGGCTTTCGCCACGAACTTCAACCCGGAGATCAATATCCGCGAGATTACGCAGAAAGGTCTCTACTGGGAGAACGGACAGTGGGTGGAAACAGAACCGCTGGAGATCCATAAGGACCTGACCTATCCTGGTATCGGACCGCGTGACAGCTATCTGTTGCACCATGAGGAGATCGAGTCATTGGTCATCAACTTCCCCACCATCAAGCGGGCACGCTTCTGGATGACTTTCGGACAGCAGTACCTGAAGCACTTGGAGGTAATTCAGAACATCGGAATGAGTCGTATCGACGAGGTCGTGTATGAGGCTCCGCTGGCTGATGGTACAGGAACAGCCCGGGTAAAGATCGTGCCTCTACAGTTCTTGAAGGCCGTATTGCCCAATCCGCAGGATCTTGGTGAGAACTACGAAGGCGAGACCAGCATCGGCTGTCGCATCCGCGGTATCGGCAAGGACGGTAAGGAGCACACCTATTATATATATAATAACTGCTCGCACCGTGCCGCCTATGAGGAAACAGGCATGCAGGGTGTTTCTTACACCACCGGCGTTCCTGCCATGATTGGTGCCATGATGTTCTGCAAAGGCATCTGGAAGAAGCCGGGTGTGTATAACGTGGAGGAATTCGATCCCGATCCATTCCTGGAGCAGCTCAACAAACAAGGACTGCCGTGGCATGAACAATTCGATGTTGACATCGAATTGTAGAGGCAGGAAGCAAGAAGCAAGAGGCAAGAGATTACATTTGAGATCAGGAATAATGGATGATTTTTATTATAGGAAGCTGAAGGTCTATCATTTGTCGCAGCAATTAGTAAAGGATGTGTATTTATTGATGGATTGTTTCCCAGCCAAAGAGAGAACGGCTTTGACAAATCAGTTACAAAGAGCTGTTATCTCTGTTCCTTCGAATATCGCTGAAGGTATGGGACGCTTTTCTGTAAAAGAGAGAATCCATTTCTTGGAGATCTCATACGGGTCTTTATCAGAGGTAATGTGCCAATTGGAAATTGCTGAAAGTTTGAATTATATATCTTCAGAGATATTAAAAGAGCAGGAGCAGAACATAAAAGGAATAGCTCGAATGCTCATAGGTTTACGAAATGCTTTGAATGAAAAAGCGATAAAGTGTGATTAATTATAGTATATTAATATGGTGGTAGTAAGCAGAAGTAATCTCTTGCTTCTTGCATCTTGCTTCTTGCTTCCTTTATCACCTCTAAAAAAAGAACATCAATGGCAAAGAAAGAAATGGAAAATGCGGCCGCTGGTGCGCAGAGCGAGAAGCTGAAGGCGCTACAGGCGGCCATGTCGAAGATAGAGAAGGACTTCGGTAAAGGCAGTATCATGAAACTGGGCGATGAACATGTGGAGAACGTGGAAGTCATCCCCTCAGGCAGTATCGGACTGAATGCTGCGTTGGGCGTGGGAGGTTATCCCAAGGGAAGAATCATCGAGATCTACGGTCCTGAGTCGTCTGGTAAGACAACCCTGGCTATTCATGCTATTGCTGAGGCTCAGAAGGCGGGAGGTATTGCGGCATTCATCGATGCAGAGCACGCCTTCGACCGGTTCTATGCAGAGAAGTTGGGTGTTGACATCGATAACCTGTGGATTTCGCAGCCCGACAACGGAGAGCAGGCCCTGCAGATTGCCGACCAGCTGATCAGCTCCTCAGCGATTGATATCCTGGTGATCGACTCCGTGGCAGCCCTTACACCGAAGAAGGAGATTGAGGGTGAGATGGGTGATAACGTGGTGGGCTTGCAGGCCCGACTGATGAGTCAGGCATTGCGTAAACTCACTTCTACCATCTCTAAGACCAATACCACCTGTATCTTCATCAACCAGTTGCGTGAGAAGATCGGTGTGATGTTCGGTAATCCTGAGACTACCACTGGCGGTAATGCCCTGAAGTTCTACGCATCTGTTCGTCTGGATATCCGTCGCGTAACAAGCATCAAGGATGGTGACGAGGTAATCGGTAACCAGGTACGCGTAAAGGTGGTGAAGAACAAGGTTGCACCGCCCTTCCGCAAATGCGAATTCGAAATCACCTTTGGCGAGGGTATCTCCAAGGTGGGTGAGATTGTTGACCTTGGTGTGGAATACGGTATCATCCAGAAGAGCGGCAGCTGGTTCTCCTATGGTGATAGCAGACTGGCTCAAGGACGTGACGCCGTGAAGAAACTCCTGCAAGATAATCCTGAGCTCTGCGAGGAGCTGGAGGCTAAGATCATGCAGGCTATCAGTGACAAGAACTAACTGAGAAGTGAGAAGTGAGAAATTAGAGGTGAGAGAATAGTATTATGACTATGTTATTCTCCAAGTTATAGAATGCCCTTCTGTAACCTGTACTTGAAGCATTTCTCTCACTTCTTACCTCTCACCTCTCACCTCTTTTATTATTTTTATTATAGATTTGCCAACTCAATAACTTTATCAACAGCAGCACTGATGCCATCAGGATTCTTTCCTCCCGCAGAGGCGAAGTGAGGCTGACCGCCACCGCCGCCTTGCATCAGCTTGGCAGCTTCACGAACCAGTTGTCCTGCATTGAAACCATGGTCTTTCACCAGGTCGTCACTGATGCTGACATTCAGCATAGGACGGTTGTCGAAGACTGATCCTACTACGCAGAGTGAATGCTCTGGCTCTGCAGCACGAATCTTGAATACCAGATCCTTGGCAGCTTCCGGTTTGATGGGAAGTACGGCTGAGAACACTTTCACACCATTGATCTCGCGACCCTTTGAGAGCATAGTCTCTTTCATGCGCTCAACGGCCTCTGCATGGAACTGCTCCATCTGCTTCTTCATCGCATCGTGCTCATTGATGTATTTCTCAATGGCGCCTTGCAGATCCTTGGAATTATTGAACAGCGACCTGATGGCCTTGATGGCATCTTCCAGATTGTACAGCAGTTCCTCACATTCCTTACCTGTCTTGGCTTCGATACGACGGATGCCTGCTGCCACACTGGCCTCAGAGACAATCTTGAACATACCGATATGACCCGTGCTGTGGGCATGGATACCACCACAGAACTCCACACTCGGACCGAACTTCACTACTCGTACCTTATCGCCATATTTCTCGCCGAACAGGGCGATAGCGCCTAACTTCCTGGCTTCCTCGATAGGTGTCTCACGGAATTCCTCCAGACAGATGTCCTGACGGATCATGTCGTTCACCAATCGTTCCACCTCACGGATCTCCTCGTCGGTAACCTTCTGGAAATGGGAGAAGTCGAAACGCAGCGTATCAGGAGAAACAAACGATCCCTTCTGCTCTACATGATCGCCCAGAACCTGCTTCAAGGCATAGTCGAGCAGGTGGGTTGCTGTATGGTTAGCGGCACAAGCCTCGCGTTTGTCTGTATCAACACATGCCATGAAGTCGGCCTCCGGATGTTCGGGCAGCTTCTTGACAATATGAATGCTCTGGTTGTTCTCGCGCTTGGTGTCGATAATCTCTACGGTCTCATGCTCACTAACGAGCACACCCTGATCACCTACCTGACCACCCATCTCGCCATAGAACGGGGTGTTGTCGAGTACCAATTCATAGTAGGTGTTCTTCTTCTGCGTTACCTGACGATAACGCAGGATATGACATTCATATTCGTTATAGTCGTAACCCACAAACTGCTGCTCACCTTGCTTCAGCTCAATCCAGTCGCCATTCTCCACCTGAGCGGCATTACGGGCACGTTCTTTCTGTTTCTGCATCTCCACATTGAACTGCTCCTCATCAACGGTAAGACCGTTCTCGCGACAAATCAGTTCGGTGAGGTCGAGCGGGAAACCATAGGTGTCGAACAGACGGAAGGCATCAGAGCCGCTGAGGACAGTCTGTTGATGTGCCTTCAGTTCATCCATGGCCCCATTCAACAGGTTGATACCACGGTCGAGGGTACGCAAGAAGGAGTCTTCCTCTTCCTTGATGACACGCGTGATCAGCTGCTGCTGAGCCTTCAACTCCGGATAGGCCTCGCCCATCTCATGTACCAGTGTGGGAACGAGCTTGAACAGGAACGCATCCTTCTGATCGAGGAAGGTATAGGCATAGCGTACGGCACGGCGCAGAATACGACGGATAACGTAGCCTGCCTTGGCATTACCGGGCAGCTGACCATCGGCAATGGAGAAACTCACGGCACGGATATGGTCGGCAATCACACGCATGGCCACATCTGTATCAGTCTGTGCTCCGGTATACTGAAGACCAGAGAGACGTTCAATCTCTTTGATCATCGGCTGGAACACATCGGTATCGTAGTTGGAGTGCTTTCCCTGGATGGCGCGCACCAGTCGTTCGAAGCCCATACCGGTATCGATCACGTTCATGGAGAGCTTCTCCAATGAACCGTCGGCCTTGCGGTTGAACTGCATGAACACCAGGTTCCAGATCTCGATCACCTGCGGGTCGTCCTGGTTAACCAGCTCACGACCGGGCACCTTGGCCTTCTCTTCAGGTGTACGACTGTCGAGATGGATTTCTGAACAAGGACCGCAAGGACCTGTGTCACCCATCTCCCAGAAGTTATCGTGCTTGTTACCGTTGATGATATGGTCGGCTGGCACATGCTTCAGCCAGTAACCGGCAGCCTCGTCATCACGTTCCAGGTTCTCTGCCTTGTCACCTTCAAAGACGGTTACGTACAGATCTTCCGGATTGAGTTTCAGCACATCAACCAAGTATTCCCATGCCATATCAATGGCACCCTCCTTGAAATAGTCACCGAAGCTCCAGTTGCCAAGCATCTCGAACATGGTGTGGTGGTAAGTGTCGTGGCCCACCTCTTCCAGGTCGTTGTGCTTACCGCTTACGCGGAGACATTTCTGGGAGTCGGCTCTACGACGTGGTTCCGGGTCGCGTGTACCTAAGATAATATCTTTCCACTGGTTCATACCGGCATTGGTGAACATCAGGGTAGGGTCGTCTTTGATCACCATCGGTGCAGAAGGCACGATGGCATGTGCTTTCGACTCGAAGAACTTCTTGAACGAGTCGCGAATCTCATTGGCTGTCATCATATTTGTTCTTATTTCAAATTTGTGTGCAAAGGTACAAATAAGCGAGCAAAAAGCAAAAGGAAAGAGTGCTTTTCTTTAGGTTTTTCGAGTGAAAGTACCTTCGGCATAGCCAAAGGAACAAATTAAATACGAAAAACACTTGCATTTTAGTTGAAAATGTTGTATCTTTGCGGCAATCAAATCATTACGGACGTTATGGCACTGAATACAGACAAGAACCTGAAATTGTATTACTCCATCAAGGAGGTGGCGGAAATCGTTGGTGTTTCTGAAAGTAACCTTCGTTTCTGGGAGAAGGAGATTCCTTTGATCCGACCCAAGACAACCGGTAACAACATCCGTCAATATACCGACAAGGATGTTGAGAACATCAAGGCGGTGTATAATCTTGTGAAGGTGCGTGGCTTCAAGTTGGCAGCTGCCCGCAAGATGCTACGTGAGAACAAGCAAGGTGTTGATAACAATACCCGTGTCATGGAGAGTCTGATGAAGGTGCGTGATGATTTGAAGGCTCTGAAGAAGCAACTGGATTATCTAACATAATCTATCACTTCTTACCTCTAATTATATTTTATTTTAGATGATCTGCTGAATCTCCTGTAGTCCGTTCACGGATTTCAGTTCGTCGATGATGACCTTTACATCATCGCGGTCGTGAACGCGGAGTTCTATTTCCCCTTCGAAGATATCGTCTTCGCAGCTAATCGTGATCTTATGGATGTTCACGTTCAGCTGACGGGAGATAATCTGTGTTACTTCATTCAACAGTCCGATGCGGTCGATACCGCGCATCTGGACGGTGGCCGTGAAGTATAGCTGTTTGTGCATGTCCCATTTCACGTCGAGGATACGGTTACCATAACTGGATTTCAGCTTGTTGGCAACAGGACAGTTGCGCTTGTGGATCTCTATGCGGTTCTTACCGTCGATAAATCCCAGGGCGTCATCACCGGGAATGGGATGACAACAGGTGGGGAAGATAAACTGCGTGATGTTGTTCTCTGTGATATAGACAGGCTTCTTGCGGTTGAAGTCCTTGGGCACGACGAAATAGTCCTGACTCTGAATAAGCTCAGCGGCAGCCTTGGCCTTTTCTTTTCCGATGAAGGGGATATAGCGGCGCCATCCTTTTCCTTCATTGGCATTCTTCTTACCGTGCAACTCATCGATATCCTTCTCGCTCAGGATGATGTTCTTCTTACCGATGGCCATGAGCAGGTTCTCAGGCTTTCTGATGTCATGGAACTCACATAACTTGTCGAGCACCGAGGTGGTCACTTCCATATCGTGGCGCTTGAGGAACTCCTCCAGCATCTGCTCACCCTTCTTCTGGATCTCCCGGTTGTCTCGACGCAAGATAGCCTGGATCTTTCCTTTTGCCTTGGCTGTACTCACGAAGTTCACCCACGAAGGCTGTACATGCTGTGAGTTACTGGTCAGGATCTCCACCTGGTCGCCGCTCTGCAGCTTATGGCTCAGTGGTACAAGCTTGTGGTTCACCTTCGCACCGATACAATGACTGCCCAAGAAGGTATGTATCTGGAAGGCGAAGTCGAGTGCCGTACATCCTGCGGGCATGGTCTTGATCTCGCCTTTGGGCGTGAACACGAAGATCTCCGAAGCGAACAGGTTCAGCTTGATGGCATCGAGGAAGTCCATGGCATCAGGCTGCGGATCGTCGAGAATCTCCTTGATGGTGCGTAGCCAGTCGTTCAGCTCGCCCTCGTCTTCGGTGTATTCCTCCTCCACACCGTCTTTGTATTTCCAGTGGGCAGCGAAACCCTGCTCGGCAATCTCGTCCATGCGGTCGGAGCGGATCTGCACTTCAATCCAGCTACCTTGCCGGGACATCAGTGTGACATGCAGGGCCTGATAGCCGTTGGCCTTCGGATGACTCAGCCAGTCGCGCAAACGGTCGGGATGACTCTTGTATATCTTACTGATGGCCACATAGATATTGAAGCACTCATTGATCTCCTCCTCCCGTTTGTTAGGAGTGAAGATGATGCGTACAGCAAGGATATCATAGATCTCGTCGAAGGTGATGTGCTTGTTCTGCATCTTATTCCAAATGGAATAAGGACTCTTCACGCGGGCTTTGATCTCATATTTCACGCCCATATCGTCGAGTGCCTGTCGGATAGGCTCCGTGAACTTGTCGAACAACTCGTCACGCGACTCCTGTGTTCTGGTCAGTTTCTGCGTAATGGCATTGTATTCTTCAGGATGCTCGAACTTGAAACTCAGGTTCTCCAGCTCGGTCTTCACCTTGTTCAATCCCAGTCGGTTGGCCAACGGGGCATAGATGTAGAGCGTTTCACCGGCAATCTTATACTGTTTGTTGGCAGGCTGACTGTCAAGGGTGCGCATGTTATGAAGACGGTCGCATATCTTAATAAGGATCACGCGGATATCGTCACTCATCGTGAGCAGCAGCTTCTTGAAGTTCTCAGCCTGGGCAGAAGCCTGTTCACCGAAGATACCACCACTGATCTTGGTCAGACCGTCGACAATCTGTGCGATCTTCTTACCGAAGATATTCTCAATATCCTCAACGGTGTAGTCGGTATCTTCCACCACATCATGAAGCAAGGCAGAGCAGATACTTGTGGAACCCAGTCCTATTTCAGAACAAGCAATCTGTGCCACGGCAATAGGATGCATGATATAGGGCTCACCAGAAAGACGGCGGACGCCTTTATGCGCCTGTCGGGCGAAGTTGAAGGCCTTTGTGATGATATCAACCTTCTTTCGGTGTCGTGAGGTACGGTAACTGTCCAGCAGGTGCTGGAACGCTTCGTCCACCATTTGTTCTTCCGACAATTCCTTCGCGGTTTCTTTGTTGATGTGCTCTTCCATGTCCCTATGTATGTGTTAAGGTGTATGATGTTATTTCACCTTGAGCTTCTTTCCTGCACGGATGTTGTTTCCTTTGATACCGTTCAATCGCTTCAGCTTTTCAACAGTAGTGTTGTTCTTCTTGGCAATCTGTGAGAGGGTCTGTCCGGATTTCACCGTTACACTTTGGCTCTTTCCCCTTGAGGCCGTCTTTCCGCCCCTGCGGTTACGACTCTGGGAAACGGCTCTTGTCCTGCCGCGGGTAGCCTGACTGGTTCTGGGTGCCACCGTCTGACTTCTTGCCACCACGTCTTCCTTCACATCATCGGCAGTCACTTCCACCACTGTGCGCTTGGTCAGCAGGGTAGCTGCCTCATAGTTATAGATGGAATCTTCACGATCAAGGAACGCATTGACATAAGTCTGCGGCAGACGAATCACAGAAGGCTGGGTACTGCCATTGACAATGTCGCGGCGGTACTGTGGGTTCAGGGAGCGAAGCTCTTCAATCCTAATACCCGTTACAGCGGCAATCTGCTTGAAGTGCACATCCCTGTTGACGACAATCGTGTCGGATTTAGCAGGAATCTGCGTACGCATCGGACAGATGTTATGCTCGCAGTAATAGGTCATGATATAGTTAGCGGCAATGAATGCCGGTACATATCCTTGTGTCTCACGGGGCAAATACTTGTAGATGGCCCAGTAGTCCTTCACACCTCCGGCACGGTGAATGGCTTTGTTGATGTTCTGCGGACCGTAGTTATAGGCCGCAATCACCAAGTTCCAGTCATCGTAGATTTTATAGAGGTCGCGTAGATAGCGGGCTGCAGCATACGTCGATTTGATGGGATCGCGGCGCTCGTCCACCAAAGAGTTCACCTCCAAGCCATACTGCTTACCGGTAGCAAGCATGAACTGCCACAAACCGGCAGCACCAACGCGAGAGGTGGCAGTAGGACTAAGTGCCGACTCAATGACGGGCAGGTATTTCAGCTCCAAGGGCAGGTTATACATCTCCAGTGCCTCTTCGAAGATCGGCATGTAGAAATTCGCCGCACCGAGCATGTAGCTCACAGATGCCCGCAGTCGTACCGCATAGCGGTCGATGAACTTCCTCACCACATCATTATATGGCATCTCCATCACCGAGGGAATGCGTTGCAGACGCTCGATGTATGTCTCCACGGAAAATTCCGGGTTGACGTCACTATAGTGGCAGTCGTTGTCTTGCAGATACGTCTTGGAATTGTATTGGTTCAGCAGACTGTCAATCTCGAGTAGCATGCCTTCCGGCACTTCAATGACATCCGCTTCACCTTCTTTTGTCGTCACGGTGATCTCATCTCCTTCAATCTGGGCCATCATGGTGCATGGTCCTCCTAAGAACATCGCGGCTATAGCTATAAATATTTTTTTCTTCATTCTTGAATGATATGGGTTTTAATAGGTTGAATAATGGTTAGAATGTGAGAGAGCAATGGACGCCCAGCGAGGTGGTCCTCACGGGATTGAACGTATAGCCCCCGTTTTGCATCAGTGTCGGCGACACTTTCATGCTCAGATCCTCAGAGATGTCGAACTCCGACAGCGAAGCATCCACATAGGCATCAATCACTGACAGTGCATAGACACCAATCAGGATGAAGGCACTCATGTCGCGGTATCGGCGGTAGTAGTCCTTACGCTTCTTGAACTTCGTCGAGAACCGCTGTACATCGGCAGGCTTAGACTCGTCGATGGTCATTCCCAGGTGCATGAACTGGTTGTAGCTCTGTGTCTCCAGATTCCCGTCGTTCAGGTCGATATACCCCTGCGAATAATCGCGATACATCATGTTGTTCCAGCGCATGGCATAGTAGCATCCGAGAAATCCTCCGTAGAAGATGGGCAGCTTCCAGTACTTCCTGTTATAGATCTGTCCGGCACCCGGAACGACGATAGCCAGCCACATGGCCCGTTTGGGTGACGGGCGCCATGTACTCCAGTCGCGTTTGACTTTCTGCTTGCTGCCCTTCATGATCATCTCGCTGACCATGGCAGAGTCTTGTTTCAGGATCTCCGCAGTAGAGTCAACCTCCACACTGTCTGTCAGCAATCCTGTTACGGCACCACAAGGAACGCACATGACGATCAATGAGATGACGACCAGCCATTTCTTGTATATCGTATTGATGATACTCACTCTTTCAACTTGTCAAACATGTTGATGATACGTTCCAACTCCTCTTCACTACTGAAGGGAATGCTTATCTTTCCCCTTCCTTTTGCCGAGCAACTCATCTCCACCTTCGTGTTGAAGAAGTCGGATAACCGTTTCTGCAGAACGTTGAACTCTGCCGGCAGACTTTTCTTCCCGGCATTGCCTTTCTTTGAAGAGGAAGCCTCGTCATGATCCTTGGCAGTCTTCACCAGTTCCTCCACCTGACGAACGGAATAGCCGTTCTTCTGGATTTCCTTGAACAACCTGATCTGTTGAGCAGGACTCTCCAGAGAGAGCAGGGCACGGGCATGTCCCATGCTGATGGTCTTGTTCTGCAAAGCCATCTGTACCTGTGCAGGGAGTTTCAGCAGACGCAGGTAGTTGGTCACAGCCGTGCGACTCTTTCCCACACGCTTCGACATTTTCTCCTGTGTCATTCCGCTGGTTTCCAGCAGGTGTTCATAAGCCAGAGCGATCTCGATATCATTCAGATCCTCACGCTGGATGTTCTCCACCAGCGCCATCTCCATCACCTCCTCATCCTTAATGGTACGGATATAGGCGGGTAGGGAGGTCAGACCGGCAATCTGCGAGGCACGCCATCTGCGTTCACCTGCAATGATCTGGTATTTATGCTCTCCCATCTGTCGCAAGGTGATGGGAACCACAATGCCGATTTCGCTGATACTCTGTGCCAGCTCATTCAGCGCAGTCTCTTCAAACTCACGTCGTGGCTGGTTGGGGTTAGCCTCGATCTGATCGATGGGTATCTCGTTGATGGTGGAGGAGCCTTGTGTCTTCACATCTTCTGTTGAGATGAGGGCATCAAGACCGCGCCCCAGTGCACTGTATTTCTTTCTTACTGCCATGGTCACTTATTACTTGTCACTTATCACTTATCACTTGTCACTCTCTTCTTCCCCTTCGGCTTGTTCTTGTTGATAATCTCCTTGGCCAACGACAGGTGGTTCTTTGCTCCTGTGGAATCTGCGTCGTAGAGGATGACGGGCAAGCCATGACTCGGACTCTCCGACAGTTTCACGTTTCGCTGGATAACCGTCTTGAAGACCAGTTCCTGGAAGTGGCGTTTCACCTCATCGTAAATCTGGTTGGCCAGACGGAGACGACTGTCATACATGGTCAGCAGGAATCCTTCAATCTCCAGCTTGGGGTTCAGCTTACTCTTGATGATCTTGATGGTGTTCAGCAGCTTACTGATACCTTCCAGAGCGAAGTACTCACACTGTACGGGGATGATGACCGAATCGGCCGCTGTCAGCGCATTTACGGTAATCAAGCCCAACGACGGTGAGCAGTCGATGAGGATGAAGTCGTATTCGTCCTTGATCGGTTCCAACAGGTTCTTGATTACCTGTTCACGATGTTCCACATTCAGCATCTCTATCTCAGCACCAACCAGGTCGATATGACTGGGGATGATGTCGAGTCCTTCGATGTCGGTGGTGTACATGGCATCTCGCACATCGGCATGATCAATGATGCATTCGTAAAGAGAGCAGTCGATATCTTTGATATTTACGCCAAGACCACTGGAAGCGTTGGCCTGAGGGTCTGCGTCAATAACCAGCACATTCTTCTCCAACGTGGCCAACGAAGCAGCCAAGTTGATGGTTGTGGTGGTCTTTCCTACGCCTCCTTTCTGGTTGGCTAAAGCTATAATCTTTCCCATTTCTTCGTGATGTTTATGTCTTATGCACCTCAAAAGAGGTGTTCTGACAAACAAAATTCTGTGCAAAGTTACATATTTTATGCGAGAAACGGGTATTTTCCAACCTTTTTTAGTAATTTTGCGAATAAATTCGCGAGACTTACTCGTCTCGGCATGAAAAGAAATATGTTTATTTATGAATTATAAAAGACCGTTAATACTTATTTCGAATGATGACGGCTATCACTCGAAGGGAATCAACGAGCTGATGGATATGTTGAAAGACATAGCCGATTTACTGGTATGCGCCCCGGAATCAGCACGCTCAGGTTATTCCTGTGCTTTCTCTGCTACCACTCCTTTGCGACTGAAATTGCGCAGGAAAAAGGAAGGTGTGGAGGTGTGGTCGTGCAACGGGACTCCGGTTGACTGCGTCAAGCTGGCATTGAACCAGTTCTGTCAGGAACGCAAGCCCGATATGGTCATCGGTGGCATCAACCATGGTGACAATGCTTCCGTGAATACCCATTACAGTGGTACCATGGGGGTAACCATGGAAGGCTGCATGAAATATATTCCCAGTGTGGCATTCTCTCTTTGCGACTATCGTGATGAGGCCGATTTCGAGCCCTTACGACCGCTCATCAGAACCATTACGCAAAAGGTGTTGAAGGAAGGTCTTCCCCTTGGTGTCTGTCTGAACGTGAACTTCCCGCTGGTTCCTGAATTCAAGGGAGTGAAGGTGTGCCGCATGGCTCATGGCACTTGGGGCAATGAGTGTGTGATGTGCCACCATCCTCGTGGGTACGATTATTTCTGGATGGTGGGTTCCTACACCAATGATGAGCCAGAAGCAGAGGACACAGACAACTGGGCACTGAATCATGGCTATGTGGCGATTACGCCCACCCAGATTGATGTGACTGCCTATAGTGCTATAGAAATGCTGAACAGTTGGAATCTCCAACTATGAACTATGAACTCTGAACTCTCAACTAAATGAAATACTACCTGATAGTAGGTGAGGCAAGCGGCGACCTCCATGCTTCGCATCTGATGCGATCGTTGCAGAAAGAGGATCCGGAGGCTCAGTTCCGGTTCTTCGGCGGTGACTTGATGACCGCCGTGGGAGGCACCCGTGTGAAACATTATAAGGAACTGGCCTATATGGGCTTCGTTCCAGTATTGCTCCATCTGCGCACCATTTTCAGGAATATGGCATTGTGTAAGAAGGATATCATGCAGTGGCAGCCCGATGCCGTAATCCTTGTCGACTATCCCGGCTTTAACCTTAAGATTGCCAAGTATCTTCATAAGAACAGGAAGGACCGACCGGCCATCTATTATTATATCTCTCCCAAGATATGGGCCTGGAAGGAATACCGCATCAAGAACATCAAACGCGATGTGGATGAGCTGTTCTCCATCCTGCCGTTCGAGGTACAGTTCTTTGAACAGAAACATCATTACCCCATTCATTACGTAGGGAATCCCACGGCGGATGAGGTGAGATCATTCCTCGAGGAAGGAGGATGGAGGAAGGAGGAAGGAGATTTCCAACATGTACAAGAAAAGCCGATTATTGCCTTATTAGCGGGAAGTCGGAAGCAGGAGATTAAGGATAACCTGCCGGCGATGATGGAGGCGGTGAAGCAGTTCCCTGATTATCAGTGTGTGGTGGCTGGCGCCCCGGGTATTGAGGATGCTTATTACGAGGAATTCATCAAGGGCGCTTCTGTCGAGATTGTTCATAACAAGACATACGATTTGCTTTCGCGTTCCACGGCTGCCCTCGTAACCAGTGGTACGGCAACTCTGGAAACGGCCTTGTTCAACGTACCGCAGGTGGTATGTTATAAGACGCCCGTTCCCCATCTCATCAGGTTCGCGTTTAACCATATCATCAAATGCAAGTATATCTCGTTGGTGAACCTGATAGCCGACAAAGAGGTGGTGCAGGAACTCTTGGCCGACCGCTTCTCGGTGAAGAACATCCGGGAGGAGCTGAGCAAGATCCTGCCAGGACAGACTGGTCGGGAACAGATGCTACAGGGATACGAAGAGATACGGACAGCATTGGGGGATACTTGTGCACCTGACAATGCTGCGAAACTGATGGTTTCGCTGTTGGCGAAATCGTAATTACGATGGTTCTTTATACTGATTAGTGATTGATTTTGTCAGGAAAAAGTGCCAGAATTTGGCTCTTCATTCCGGTGCAATCTAGGGAATTTGGCAACGACTCATCAGGTTGTTACTGACCGTTGTCTGACTTAGAATTTGCAAAAGCATAGGTTTTGGGTGCTGAAATGATAGTTATTGGCGTGCAAAACCATAGGTATTGGACTGTAATACGGCTGCTTTTGCAACGCAAAAAGGCTTATAACGCAGTCTAACCAGCCTTTTAACGACACCAAACTAAGCTTTTAACGTCACCAAACTATACTGTTTTTGATGACGAAACACCGAGGTAAAACATAACAGCTTTAGTGCCAACAAGTTGCAAAAATGCGAAAAGGAGAGCGTATTTGCGACCGATGAACCGCTTGATGGATTTCAAACGATTCTGGAGAGGTGCTTTGTAATAATTATTCGCAAGTAAGCTGCACCTTATTGACAGATAATGGTGAGCGTGTAGATATAGACCACCGCGGCGGGGAAGGCCATGAGGGAGGAGTCGAAACGGTCGAGCATACCACCATGACCGGGCAAGATATTACCGCTGTCCTTGATGTTGATGGTGCGCTTGAACAGACTCTCCACCAGATCACCCCAGGTGCCGAAGATCACAACCACCAGTCCTAAACCAATCCATTGGATGAGTGTGAGAACGGGAGGGTTCAGTGATGACTGTGCAGGATCGGCTCCCTGCTGGTCGAACCAGTTGATGATGCAGGCGGCGATGACTACAAAGACGGCACCGCCGATGCTTCCTTCCCAGCTCTTACCCGGACTGATGCGGGGGAAGAGCTTATGCTTTCCCTGTAATGATCCCACGCAATAGGCACCGGTGTCGTTCACCCAGAGGAAGATGAAGACGCTCAGCGGAAGGATGGTGTTGAAACGAATCGCTCCGTCGGCACTTCCATTAAATGCCAATACGTTGATCATCGAGAAGGGTAGGGCGATATACATCTGCGACAGCATGGTATAAGCCCAGTCGTTCACGGGGTTTGCCTGCTTGAGATACAGCTCACTGATGAACAAATAGATGATGGTGAGCAGGTAGGGAATGAAGATACCGCTTCCTGTTACCAGACCGCTACAGTAGCCTGCCATGGCCAGGAAGAAGTACACACCGGCCACCGTACTGATGAAACGGTTCACGGTAGCCCCTGCAATCCGGTCGTTCACCAGTCCGCAGAACTCCCAGATGGTGAGTCCTGTGACAATGGCGAAGAGCAGGAACATGGCTTCAGGGCGCATGAAGCTTACCACGATGGCGGCCACGAAGAACACGCCTGTAATGGTTCTGACAATCAGGTTCTTCATGCTTCGCCTCCTTCCTCCCCTAAGCTATCCTCTTGCTTCTTGCTTCCTGCTTCTTGCTTCTCTGTACCATCCTCTTGCTTTTCCTCATTCGCCTGCATAATTTCCAACGAACGACTCACCCAAGGACGCTTTCCGAAGATGTTCTCCACATCCTCTGTGTAGATTACCTCCCGACTAATCAGCAGTTCTGCCAGTTGGTTATGACCCTCTTTGTGTTCAGTGAGAATCTGCTTGGCACGTTCGTACTGTTCGTTGATCATCTTCAGCACTTCCTCGTCCATCACCTTGGCCGTGGTCTCTGAATACGGTTTCTGGAAGTTATACTCATTATTATTATAGTAGCAGATGTTGGGCAGCTTCTCGCTCATACCTGCATAGGCCACCATACCGTAGGCACTCTTGGTGGCACGTTCCAGGTCATTAATGGCTCCAGTGGAGATATGACCCGTGAACAGCTCCTCAGCAGCACGTCCGCCCAGCAGGGAGCACATCTCGTCGAGCATCTGTTCCTTGGTAGTAATCTGTCGTTCCTCGGGCAGATACCAGGCAGCACCTAAGGCCCTACCTCGCGGTACGATGGTTACCTTCACCAGCGGAGCAGCATGTTCGCAGAACCATGAGATGGTGGCATGACCCGCTTCATGAAGGGCAATAGACCGCTTCTCCTCGGCAGTCATTACCTTGGTCTTCTTTTCCAGTCCGCCGATAATACGGTCAACGGCATTCAGGAAATCCTGCTTGCTCACCGCTTTTGCATCCCGACGAGCAGCAATCAGGGCCGCCTCGTTACACACATTGGCGATATCGGCTCCAGAGAAACCAGGCGTCTGTCGTGACAGGAAGTCGAGATCCACGGTATCGTCTTTCTTCAACGGTTTTGTATGTACCTCGAAGATGGCTTTTCTCTCACTCAGGTCGGGCAGGTCGACATTGATCTGACGGTCGAAACGTCCGGCACGCAGCAAAGCGGAGTCGAGCATGTCGGCGCGGTTCGTGGCAGCGAGAATGATCACACCACTGTTGGTGCCGAAGCCGTCCATCTCGGTAAGCAGGGCATTCAAGGTGTTCTCACGTTCATCGTTACCGCCCATGGCGGGGTTCTTCGAACGGGCGCGTCCCACAGCATCAATCTCATCGATGAAGATGATACAAGGTGACTTCTCCTTAGCCTGACGGAACAGGTCGCGCACCCTGCTGGCACCCACACCTACGAACATCTCTACGAAGTCGCTACCACTCATCGAGAAGAAGGGAACACCTGCCTCACCGGCCACAGCTTTGGCCAAGAGTGTCTTACCTGTTCCCGGAGGACCCACCAACAAGGCGCCCTTGGGAATCTTTCCACCTAAGTCGGTATATTTCTGCGGGTTCTTCAGGAACTCCACAATCTCCTGCACCTCCTGCTTGGCACCTTCCTGTCCGGCCACGTCCTTGAAGGTGATGCCTAAGTCGCCACCTTTCTCGTACATCTTGGCCTTGCTCTTACCTACACTGAACACACCACCGCCGCCAGCGGCTCCGCCACCCATGCGGCGCATGATGAAGATCCAGGCACCGATGATGATAAGTAGGGGCAGCAGACTGATGAGTAGGTTCATGAAATCACTGCCGCGTTTGTTCTCGTAGCTGAGCTGTCCGGTAAACCGCTTCGCCTGTCGCTGGTCGTCAATGAACTTCTCCAGCTGGTCAACACTACCGTAATCCACCACTACGTAGGGTTCCTTGCCCACCTGTTCAGTTCCCTTACCGAAGACCTCGCGGATATGTTCCGGCTTGACATACATCTTGATTTTCTTCTCGTCGGTGACAACGACGATCTTCGAAGCATACTGCTTCTGGACATATACCTGGAACTGACTGTAGTCGGCAACGCGACTGGCGCTGCTGTTGGTGGTGCCCTCGCCTGAGAACCAGACAAATGCCAGTCCGATCAACACGAGGATATAGATCCAGTTCATGTTGAACTTCGGCATCTTGGGCGTATCGTTCTTCTTATCTTGTTGCATCTTGCTGTTAGTCTATATCGGGAACGCGCTCCAAGGGAGCATCTTCCCAGAGGTTTTCCAAATTATAATACTCTCGCATATCAGGAACGAAGATATGAACCATGACATCTGTATAGTCCATGGCAACCCATACGGCATTCTCCTGACCCACAATGTGTACGGGCTTCTCGTGGGTTTCCTTCCATGCGAATTCCTCTACAGAGTCGGTAATGGCCTGTACTTGCATGGGAGAGTTACCCTGACAGATGATAAAATAGTTACAGATGGCACCATCGATGCCGTTCATGTCGGCAATGGCTATGCCTTGCCCTTTCTTCTCCTGAATTCCTTTTGTAATGGCTTGTACTAATTCTTTTGTTCTCGTCATTGCACAATATGATACATTATAGGTTACAAAGATACACCCTTTTCTTCAAATACCATCTATAAAACTCGTTAAATTGCGTTTTTTTTCAGAAAAGGCAAAAAAAGTTTGGAAATTTGTTGGTAGTTCAAAAAAAAGCAGTACCTTTGCAGTCGCAAATTTGAAATTGCGCCTGGAATTGGGGTATGGTGTAATGGTAACACTACAGATTCTGGTCCTGTCATTCTTGGTTCGAGTCCGAGTACCCCAACAAAAAGAATCCGCTAAGCAACTTGCTTAGCGGATTTCTTTTTGCTTATTCTGTAATGAAGCTTAGCTTTCTTCTGCATTCTCGGCATCGATGGCCTTGATCTTCTGGCGCACCAGTTCACAATCATCCTTGAGCTTCTGCACCTTGCGGTTCATCTCGTCGATGAGACTGTTGCCCTTCTTGCTCGAAGCATTGAGGAAGCCCAGGTTGTTCTCGTAGGTCTGGATCTCCTGCTTCAGTCCTTCGTAGCGGCGCATCAGACGGGCGCGTTCGTTGTCGAGAACATCACCGCCACGTTCTGCCATGTTCTTGATGTTACTCTTGAAGTTGTCCAGACGACGGCGAGCCGTTGAGATGTTCAGATCCTTGTACAGCTTGTCGAGCACCTCATGGTACTCCTTGAAGATCTTATCCTTTTCCTTGAAAGGTACATGACCGATACCCTGGTAGTCGTCCACCAGCTGCTGCACCTTCTCCTGTAGATCCTCTCCAGCCTCCTCAGCCAAAGCCTTCAGCTGAGCGATGATGTCACGTTTCTTCTGCAGGTTGTCACGCTCTGCGGTGCGTGTGCCCTGGTTGGCAGCGTTGCGAGCCTCGAAGAACTTGTTACAAGCAGTCAGGAACTCGTTCCACAACTGGTCGCCCAAACGCTTCGGTACCATACCGATGGTCTTCCATTCTTTCTGCAGCGCAATGAGCTTGTCGCTGGTTGACTTCCATTCCGTGCTGTCCTGCAGCGCCTTGGCCTGCTCAATGAGAGCCCGTTTCTTGTCGGCGTTCTCAGCAAACTTCGCTTTCATGTCCTTGAAGAACTCAGCCTTTCTGCCGAAGAAATCGTCACAGGCGGCGCGGAAGCGTTCGAAGATCTTCACGTTCATCTTCTGCGGAGCAAAGCCGATGGTCTTCCATTCTGCCTGCAGGTCGATGATCTGCTTGGTGTGGCGCTCCCAGTCGCCAGCCCCCTTGTTCTCTTCCTTAGCGATAGCTTCCACCTTCTCGCACAACTCAGTCTTACGAGCCAGGTTCTCCTCCTCCTTGGAACGGAGGTTATCGAAATGCTGTTGGTGTTTCTTGTTGATGACCGTAGATGCAGCCTTGAAGCGAGTCCATATCTCTTCGCGCAGATCCTTGGCTACAGGACCCGTTTCGCGATACTCCTGATGGAGTTTCTGCAACTGGTGGAAAGCGCTGATGACATCCGGCTCATCGGCCAGTTTCTCTGCAGCTTCGCAGAGACGGTTCTTGATTTCGAGATTCTTCTTGAAGTCATATTCACGGGCTTCGCTGTTCAGCTTCAGCAGATCATAGAACTGCTCCACGTACAACTGATAGTTGCGCCACAGCTCGTTGGCCTTCTCAGCGGGAACCAGACGGATCTCCTTCCATTCCTGCTGCAGTTTCTTAAATTCCTGGTAGTTCTTGTTAGCCTCCTCGGGAGAGGTAACCATGCCTTTAATCTTCTCAATGATGTCCAGCTTCTTCTTCAGGTTCTCCTGCTTCTCAGCTTCCTGCTCAAGGAACATCTTTGCGCGTTTTTCCTTAACGACACCCATCTCAGCCTTGAACACTTCTTCGTCCTCATCAGGAAGAATAGTATATTTCTCTGGATCGCCACCTGCCTCAAGATAGGCTTTCTGCGCAGCCTCGCGTTCTGCGAAATGCAGTTTGTAGAACGTGGTCTTCAGCAGGTCAACTTCCTCTTTGGTTGGTGACTCATCACCGTGAGCAAGTTCTTTGATCCGCTCAATTACCTCCTTCTTGGTGGCATACACCTTCTTGGATGCTGTCTCCTCAGAAGGCTCCTCTTCAGCAGCGGGTTCTTCCTCTTGGGGTTCCTCAGCAGCAGGTTCTTCCTCTACTGCGGCTTCTTCCACTACAGGCTCCTCTGCTACAGGTTCCTCAGTTGCAGACTGTTCTTCTGCTGCTGGTTCCGGGGTTACAACATTCTCTTCCTGTTTAACTACTTCCTCAGCCACTGGCTGCTGGTTGGTTTCTTCTAACTGTGCCTCGTTGTTGAGGACGTTTTCTTGAGAGTCCATCATTTTTGAATGATTAAAGTTTCATATTCATGCACCTTTTCTCGTCATGTCAATGAACATACGGGCATCGCATGGGTGGTTTGACTGAACGAGAATGATTGTATTCAAGGTACTGTCATTATTACGTAATAGGGTGCAAACTTAACAAAAATTATCGTAAAATCCTAATGATTTCCGAAAAATCTTCACTTTTTTTGCCTAAATCAACCGTTTGTACTTTAAAAAGAGCCAGGTAAGTGCACTTCCGCCGATGGAAATCACCAGAGCCACGATGAATCCTACTTTGCTATTTTCCATTCCGTTGATGAGGTTCATACCAAAAAGACCGGCCACGAGGGTAGGGAACATCATGATGATGGTCACCACGGTAAGCGTACGCATCACATTGTTCATGTTATTGTTGATGATGCTCTGGTAGGTATCCATCGTGGATTCGAGAATGTTCGAATAGATACTGGTCGTCTCCCGGGCCTGTGTCATCTCGATGTTCACGTCTTCAATCAGGTCGGCATCCAACTCATCCACCTGAAGTTTGAACTTCAGTTTAGCCAACAGGGTCTCATTACCCCGGATGGAAGTATTGAAATACGTGAGTGAGTCCTGCAGTCGTGACAGTCCTATCAGACTCTCATTATCCACATTATGATCGAGGTTACGCTTAGCCTTCTCGATGAGGGCGTTGATCTGCTTCAGTCGTTTCAGATACCACACCGCCGACGAGAGGAAGAGTCGGAAGATCATGTCCACATAATCGGTGAATCCCGCACCGCGTTTCTGATGGAAGCTCACGAAATCGATCATCATGTTCGTCTCGTAGTAGCATACCGTGATGGTGACATCGCGTTTGTGGATGATACCCAGCGGCACGGTGGTATAGGGCGTGCGACTTCGTATTTCTTTGACATAGGGGATACGTAGAATGATGAGCATCCAGCCGTCATCATATTCATAACGAGCCCGCTCATCAGTATCGCTGATGTCACTAAGGAAATAATCGGGTATTTGGAATTTCTCCTCCAGCATACGCTGGTCATCTTCTGTTGGACACGTCACCTGTATCCAGCAGTTCGGCTCCCACTCCGGGATAGCCTTCAAACTGTTGTTTGTATTCCAGTATGTTCTCATTGTGCTAATCCTTTTAAATGCATAATTCACAATGCTTGATGCATAACTAAAGCGGCAAAGGGATTAGCTGCCTTGCTCGCTATCCCCCGCCATTACGAATTGTTTTTATCCGCCGGGTAATCGTCCATATTGGTATAAATTGGTGAATAAATGGTCTTCCGCTATCGCAGTCGACTTGTTATCAGTGTGCAAAGATACGAATAAGTGAGTAAAAACCAAAGAAAATCGCAAATTTTCTTTGATTTTTCGAGGAAGGAGGAATGAGGAAGGAGGAATGAGGAATGTGGAATGTGGAATGTGGAGTGTGGAATGAGATATGCTTTCAAGAACAAGTGACTTTGTATATGAATACTTTATCTCAGTACTATTCTCATTCCACATTCCACACTCCACACTCCTCAAGACTCAGAATCACTTCACCGGAATATCTTCCAATGTCTTCTTCAGCAGCTGCCAGAAGGGAGCTACGGTGGCCCAGAGGGCGCGCTCGGTAGTGGTGTGCGGCGACTTCATCGTAGGACCGAGACTGACAACATCCAAGTGCGGATACTTGCCTAAGATGATGGAGCACTCCAGTCCGGCATGATCCACCTGGATAATACCGTCGGTACCGAAGAGCTCCTTGTATTCCTTGAGCAGTAAGTGCAGGATCTCGCTATCCGGATTCGGATCCCAACCGCCATAGCTACTGTCGGTCTCCACCTTCATGCCAGCCATATTGAAACAGCTTTGCAGCATGTTCACGATATAGTCTTTCATGTCCTCACGACTGGATCGTGGGAGGACCTTGATCAGTGCCTTGCCGTCACCGATGTTGATAATAGCGAGGTTAGAGCTCGTCTCCACCACGTCGGGATAGGAAGGAATCATGCGCACCACGCCGTCATGACAAGCATAGATGGCGCTGATGAGGTTGTCCTGAATCTCCACGGGCACCTCCATCTTTGGCGTCTCCACATCCTCGGCATAGAACTCAATACCGGTCTCAATACCCTTGTATTCGTCGATAAAGTCAGCTTTCCAGTCATCTACCAACTCTTTCAGGGCCTCCACGTTCTCCTTCGGCAGCGTGAGCACCACCTCAGCCTTGAACGGGATGGCATTGCGCATGTTTCCACCGTTCCAGTAGGCCAGTCGTGCCTCGCACTCCTCAATAGCCTCTCGAACGAAGCGCACCATCAGTTTATTGGCATTGCCTCGACCCTCATGAATCTCCAGTCCGGAGTGTCCGCCACGGAGTCCTTTGAGTGTCACCTTCACGGCCACATCCTCTGGGTCGGTCTCCACCTCTTTGTATTCCAGTGTAGCGGTTAGGTTGATTCCACCAGCCGAGCCAATCACGAATTTCCCCCATGTCTCGGAGTCGAGGTTCAGCAGGATGTCGCCCTGCAGCTCTCCTTCAGGAAGGTCGTTGGCACCATACATACCCGTCTCTTCATCGGCGGTGATCAGTGCCTCCACCGGACCGTGTTTCAAGGTCTTGTCCTCCATGATAGCCATGATCGAGGCCACACCGAGTCCGTTATCAGCACCAAGGGTTGTTCCTTTGGCCTTTACCCACTCGCCATCGATCCACGGCTGAATGGGATCGGTCTCAAAGTTATGCGTACTCTCGGGTGTCTTCTGCGGCACCATGTCCATGTGAGCCTGCAGGATCACGCCCTTTCGGTTCTCCATTCCAGGTGATGCCGGTTTGCGCATCACGATGTTGTTGGCAGGATCCTTGAAGGCTTCCACGCCAGCTGTTTTTGCAAACTCCAGCAGGAACTGCTGTACTTTCTCCAAGTGTCCGCTTGGGCGCGGCACCTGTGTCAGTGCATAGAAATTTTTCCAGATGCACTCGGGTTTCAGATTTTTAATTTCGCTCATAGTTTTTTTTCTTCTTTATCGAGTATTATTGAGTATATTTATATTTCTCACGCAGAGGCGCAGAGAACACAGAGTCCTCGCAGAAGTAATACGTTAATAGTTATTGACCAAACGCTCTATTCCATCTTTGAGATACTCTACGTTAAAATTGATGAGATATCCCAGTGATATTCCTGTTAATCTCATATAGGTAAGCAACTGCTTCTGATGCACAGGTTGTATTTCAGCGACAGATTTCAATTCCAGAATAACACTGTTGTCTACTATTACATCCAACCTAAGATCCATGTCTAATTCCATACCTCTGTAATTCACCTTTACAGGCACTTGGTGTCTCACTTCGAATCCTTGTATTTCCAGTTCATAGACCAGTGCAGCTTCGTATACACTCTCGAGTAAACCAGGTCCAAGTTCTGTATGAACACGGTAGGCGCATCCTAACAGTTTGTGTGTATATTCTTTATTAAAAAGTTCCATTGTTCACAACGAATTAATAAATACTCTGTGTCTCACTCTGCGCTCTCTGCGTCTCTGCGTGAGAATGAGTTCTCGAGAACGACAATGCCGCCCACCCATACACACCCAGCACAACCACGAGCATGGTCTGGATGGTGTGGACGATGAGGACGAAGTAGAGGGCCTGCTCGTCAACCACTCCATAGAGAATCAGCATGGTCTTGACGGCAAAGTGCCACGGACCGGCTCCGTTGGGGGTTGGAACGATCACGGCGATGCTGCCCACGATGAAGGTCACCAAGGCACATGAGAGTCCCAGATGACTGGTGAAATCGAAGCAGAAGAATGTGAGATAGTAATGCAGGAAGTAACTTATCCAGATTCCTAACGTGAAAATGATGAATAATGGAATGTTATGCACATCCTTCAGGGAGGCCACTCCTTGCCAGATGCCACTGAGTGTAGCCTTTACCTTATTATATATAGATAGACGCTTGAGCAATAGATGTCCTAAGGTAATCACCGCGACGGCACAGATGGCAGTCACCAGATAGCCTGTCCACGAGAACTGATGCCAGATACTATTCATAGAAGTGCCGGTCTTCTCGAAGAAGGTACCGAACACGCTCATCTGGAACAGCAGGGTACAACCCGTGATGATCAGTACCAACAGCGTGTCGATGGCACGCTCGGTCACCACCGTTCCCAAGGCCTTCGAGAAAGAAACCTGGTCGTACCGTTTCAGGATACCGCAGCGGGCAAACTCACCGATGCGGGGAATTACCAGACTGACGGCGTAGGATACGAAGATGGCATGGACGCAAGTGGAGATGCGCGGATGCTCATCAACAGGGGCAAGCGTCTGTCGCCATCGCCATCCTCGACACATCTGTGCCAGGATACCGAAGGGGAACGACAGCAGCATCCACCACCAGTTCATCTCGTGCATCAGCACATGCTGGATCCTACTGAAATCAAACCCTCGGTACATCCACCAAAGGATTGCCCCGCCAAGTATCAGCGGGAAGAGGATCTTCACAGTACCACCAATGATTTTCTTCGTTTCCATGTGACAAAGGTACGAAAAATCTGAGTAAGTGAGAAGAAAACAAGTATATTTGTTTTCTCGAACGTGAAGATTTTATGAAATAAGCGAGCAAAATGCAAATTGAAAGTGCACTTTTCTTTTGTTTTGTCGAGCGAAAGTACCTTCGGGGAAGTCAGACATACCTAAAAACGATGATTAAGCAAAAAGTTTTCTGATTTTTTGGAATCGACCGTTTGTTATAAGAAATTATTTACTACTTTTGCAGCCAGAAGCAATGATTATATGATGAAAAAAGCAGTTATCATACTACTCGGAATGGTTCTCATCTGCAGTTGCAGTGAGAAGAAAGAGCAGGGAGTAAAGGCTCCCACGAGAGTGAATACCATGGTTGTCTCCTCATCTACCAGTCATGGGGGACAGTCGTATGTAGGTATAGTTGAAGAACGTGAAGGAACGGCAGTAAGCTTTACCAGCATGGGAATCGTCAAGCGTGTTCTGGTGAGCGAAGGACAGGCCGTGAGTAGGGGACAGCTGATTGCGGAAATGGACAACACCCAAGCCCGCAATATGCTCAGCAGTGCCGAGGCCTCGATGGCGCAGGCCAATGATGCCCTGAAGCGATATGGCATGTTGCACGACAATGGTTCTCTGCCCGAGGTACAGTGGGTGGAAATCCAGAGTAAGGTGGCGCAGGCGAAATCGCAGCTGGACATGGCTAAGAAGAACCTTGCCGACTGTCGGTTGGTGGCCCCCGTCAGTGGTATCATCGGTAAGAAGATGGTGGGTGCCGGTGAGACCGCTCTCCCCTCCCAGGCCGTTGCCACTATTCTTGATGTCAGTAATGTGAAAGTAAAGGTGGCCATTCCCGAAACAGAGATCAGTTCCATTTCTTCCTCCACCCCTTCCAGTATCTATGTGGAAGCAGCACAAAAGACCGTCATGGGCGGGAAGATAGAAAAAGGTATTCAGGCAGATGCCCTTACCCATACCTATGATGTCCGTATCCATGTAAGGAACGCCGACCGCAAGTTGTTACCCGGTATGGTGGCCTCTGTTCAGTTTGCGCCGGCAGCCCCCTATGTGGCCAAGCAGGCCATGCTGCCCGTGACGGCCATACAGAAGTCATCCGACGGCTCGCTGTTCGTATGGACGGTAGCCAAAGACAGTACGGCCCATCGTACGAAGGTAAGCATTGGTAACACCTCGGGTAACCAGGTAACCGTCTTGGGCGGTCTGGAGATGGGTGAACGTGTGGTGACCGATGGCTTCCAGAAGCTGAGTGAGGGAACGAGAGTGGTTTACTAATTGACAATTGATAATTGACAATAATGAAAGAGAAGATAAACTGGCTCCGCTGGCCGTTGGAACACTACTCCATATCGCTCCTTATCATAGGTATCCTGTTCGTGTTGGGTATCTATGGTATGTATGTGATGCCGAAGGATGAGTTCCCCGCCTTCACCATCCGTCAGGGTGTGGTGATCGCAGTATATCCCGGAGCAACAAGCGAAGAGGTGGAAGAGCAGGTGGCCCGACCCCTTGAGCGTTACTTGTTCACCTATGGAGAGATCAATCGTACCAAGACTACTACCACAGCCCAGAACGGGATGTGTATCGTGATGGTACGACTGAACGACGAGGTGAATAATAAAGATGAGGTGTGGAGTAAGATCAAACACGGACTGACCCTCTTCAAGCAGAGTCTGCCCACTGGCGTATTGGCTCTTGTGGCGAACGATGACTTCGGTAATACCTCTGCTCTGCTCATAGCCATTGAGAGTCCTGAGCGCAGTTACCGTGAGCTGCAGGATTATACCGATAGACTTTCCGACCGGCTGCGACGCATCCCTTCCGTGGCTAATGTCCGTATCTATGGCGAGCAGAAAGAGCAGATATCACTCTATGTTGACCGTCAGCGCCTGCAGGCCTACGGCATCGGACAACAGATGCTGTTCAGTAGGTTACAGTCGCAGGGTATGGTAGCCATGAGTGGTAGTCTGAGTGATGACGACCAGCAGATTCCCATTCATGTGGAAGCTACAGAAGGCAGTGAAGAAGAGATAGCCAATCAGATTATCTTCAGTGATCCCGTCACTGGCAAGGTGGCCAGGGTGAGGGATGTGGCTCGCGTGGTTCGCGAATACGACAGTGAAGACAGTTACATCGAACAGGACGGTCATCCTTGTGTACTGGTGTCCTTGGAGATGACACCCGGTAACAATATCGTGGCTTATGGCAAGGAGGTGGATCAGGCGCTCCATGATTTCCGAGAGAATGAACTGCCTGATGATGTGACCATTACCCGCATTGCCGACCAGCCCAAGGTGGTGAGTCTGAGTGTGAGTGATTTCCTACGCGACCTGCTCATCTCCATGCTCATCATTATCCTGGTGATGATGGTGTTGTTCCCTTTGCGGTCTGCCATCGTGGCTGCCATCACGATTCCGCTGAGCACCTTCATCTCGGTGTCGATCATGTATATGATGGGCATCGAACTGAACATCGTGACACTGGCCGCACTTATCGTGGTTCTGGGAATGGTGGTTGACAATGCCATTGTGGTTATTGACGGCTATTTGGAATATCTGGGCAAAGACTATGAACCGAAGAAGGCCGCCATCGCCTCTGCCAAGCAGTATTTCATGCCGATGATGCTGGCCACCCTCTGCATCTGTGTAATTTTCTATCCCTTATTACTGACGATGAAGGGGGCTTTCCATGATGCCCTGAAGGATTTCCCTGTTACCATTACCATTAACCTGATGGTGTCTCTCTTGCTGGCAGTAACAGTGATTCCCTTCCTCGAAGTGCTAATTATCAAGCCCAATAAGCCCATTGAGCCTAGTACAACTAGTAACACTAGCAACACTAGTACAACTAGCTCTAGAACTTCCAGTCAAAACGCCATCACCCGCTGGGTGCAAAGCACCTACAACCGCGTGCTTGATTTCACCTTCCACCATCCCAACTTGACCATCTTCGGTGGCATTGGCATCATTCTGTTGTCGTGCTTACTCGTACCCACGCTGAAGATACGTATGTTCCCCTATGCCGACCGTGACCAGTTTGCTGTTGAGATATTCTTGCCGGAAGGCAAAGGCGTTTCCGAAACCCGTGTGATTGCCGACTCGCTGCGCCATGTGTTGCAACAGGATGAGCAGGTGAAATGCATCACGAGCTTCGTGGGCTGTTCATCTCCCCGCTTCATGACCTGCTATGCGCCGCAGATGGCAGGAAGTAACTATGCGCAGTTCATTGTGAATACCACCTCGCATAAGGCCACACTCGACCTGCTGGCTAAGTACCAACCGCAGTGGAGTGAGGCGTTCCCCAATGCCTATGTGCGTTTCAAACGACTCGACTACCTGGAGGTGCCGGAACTGGAATACCGGTTCTATGGCGAAGACCTCGACTCGCTGCATGTGGTGGCAGAGCGGTTGATGGAACGGATGCGTGAAATGCCAGAGCTGGAATGGGTGCATACCGACTATCTGCAGCCGTCACCTATTATTAATGTAGAGCTTGATCCCGTGGCATCGGCACAGTTGGGTATTACTCGCTCCACGGCAGCTCTTGCCCTGAGTGCCACCACCAACGATCTTCGTGTGGGACAGATATGGGAGGGGAACTACGAACTGCCGATTATTGTGAAGGACGATGCCGACATGACCTTTTCCGATATTGAGAACTTAGGTGTGGCCACCCCGATGGCAATCGTCTCGGCAGGTGCAGGAGGCAGTAACACAACAGTACCCCTCCGTCAGATTGCCAAGGTGGAACCCCAGTGGAGCGAGAGTCGTATCATGCACCGTGGAGGCGAACGCTGCATCACCGTTACCGGTCAGTTTGCCAATGGCACCTATGCCGCCCCCGTGGAGAGCAGGATAGCCGATATCATGAAGAACGAGATTCCGCTGCCGCAGGGCGTTCGCGCTGAGGTGGGAGGAGAGATAGAGTATGACGCTGAGGCCCTGCCGCAGATCTTCGGAGGTGTGGCCATTGCCATGGTCATCATCTTCTTCTTCCTGCTCTTCAACTTCAAGAAATATGGTATCAGTATTGTGTGTATCGCTGCCCTCGGACTGATGTTACCGGGTGTGTTGATCGGCTTAGCCTTGATGAACCGCACCCTCGGTCTTACATCCATCATGGGTGTTATTACCTTGATGGGAATGATTATGCGTAACGAGATCCTGATCTTCGAGCATGCCCTCGACCTCATTAAGAAATATGTGGCGGAACATGGCGACTGGACCGTAGATCGAAAGGCGTATAACGAGGCTGTGAAGCAGGCTGCCTATGAGGCAGGTAAGCGCCGAATGGTTCCCATCTTCCTTACCACAGCCACCACCGCCGTGGGTGTTGTACCGATGATCATTGCACAGTCGTCGTTCTGGATGCCTGTAGGTGTCACCATCTTTGCCGGTGGAATCGGTTCCCTCATCCTAGTGGTTACGATGTTGCCGGTGGTATATTGGAGGGTGAGTACGAAGTGAGAGCCCACCCCCAGCCCCTCCCTCAGAGGGAGGGGAGTAGATAGATTCTTCCCGTTGGATATAACACTGTTGAATATAAAACAAGTATGAAACAGATAATAGCATATATAGTATTGAGTATGGTAGCAGTTCCCCTGTTTAGTCAGGTAACTACTCCCCTCCCTCAGAGGGAGGGGTTGGGGGCGGGTCTTCTTACCCCCCTCCCTCAAAGGGAGGGGCAGGGGGAGGGTCTCCTCTCCCTTCACCAGCTCAAGGATTCGGCCCTGCACCATAATATGGCCATTCGCAGTGCCCAGTATCGTATCGATGCAGCGCAAGAGCAGCGCAAGGAGGCTTTCACCAAGTATTTCCCCAGCGTGAGCGGAACAGGTTTCGTGTTCAATGCCAACAAAGGAATGGCAGAAACCACCTTGAATCCCTCTGAGATGATCTCGCCCGAGTTGGGAATGGCGCTCGCCCAATCGTTCCCTCCCGAGGCGTTGGCCGCCCTTGCCAATCCTGTCAGCATCTCGATGATGAAGAATGGTGCACTGGCAGGCATCAATGCCGTGCAGCCCATCTTTGCCGGAGGACAGATCATCAACGGTAATAAACTCGCCAAGGTAGGTGAGGAGGCAGCCCGTCTGCAGCTGCAGCTGTCGGAGAACGAGGTGGAGAACCAAACCGAGCAGTATTACTGGCAGTTGGTTTCCATGCAGGAGAAGCTGAAGACCATCGATGCTGTGGATTCCATGCTCGCCGGTATTCATAAGGATGTTGACGTGGCGGTGCGTGCTGGTGTGGCCATGCGCAACGATCTCTTACAGGTGCAGCTTCGTCAGAACGAGCTGAAGAGTCAGCGACTCAAGCTCAATAACGGCATCGATATCGTCCGTCAGCTGTTGGCTCAGTATTGCGGTTTGAGCACTACTGAGTTTACACTTGCCCAGCCGCTCCTTCAAGACGAAGGACTGGCGATGAGTGCCATTGCTCCGGAGTCGGCGCTTCCTAACATCCCTGAATACCAGTTGTTGCAAAAGCAGGTTGAGGTAGCTCAACTGCAGCGTAAGATGGAGATCGGTAAGAACCTTCCCACGGTGGCAGTTGGCGCCGGTTATAACTACCATAACATGCTCGATGTTGACCGCACTTTCGCCATGGTGTTTGCCACTGTCAGCATCCCCATCTCCGATTGGTGGGGAGGCTCTCATGCGGTGAAACGCAGTAAGCTGGAATACCAGAAAGCCCTTGATGAGCAGCAGGATAAGTCGGAACTCCTGAAAATCCGCATGCGGAACGCCTGGAACAGTGTCGTGGAATCGCATCAGCAACTCGCCATTGCCCAGCAGAGCATCGAGCAGGCAGCAGAGAACCTCCGTCTGAACCAGAACTTTTACCAGGCCGGAACCAATAAGATGTCCGACCTCCTGGAAGCGCAGATGCTCTACCAGCAGTCGCTCGACCGTCGTGTAGATGCTTTCATCAACTACCAGATCAGTCTGCTCAACTACCGTCAGGCTTCAGGTCAATAGCAAATCTTTCGTGCCGTTTCACACTTTTCCTTTGAAACAACACGAAGTTTCGGGAGTAAATTTGTATATTTGCACCCAAATGAAACAAGTAAGACCCAAGAAGAACCTCGGTCAGCATTTCCTGACCGACCTGAATATCGCCAGTGCCATTGCCGATACTGTGGACGCATGTCCCGACATACCCGTCCTGGAGGTCGGTCCTGGCATGGGTGTGCTCACCCAGTTCCTGATGCAGAAGCCCCGTCCGCTGAGCGTGGTGGAGATTGATAGGGAGAGTGTGGCATATTTGACAGAACGGTACCCGTTCTTTTCGAGGAATGTGGAGTGTGGAGTGAGGAGTGAGAATAGTACTGAGATACAGTCATCTGTACTTGATGATTCACATACTCAAAGCATTTCTCACTCCACATTCCACACTCCACACTCCTCAAACGAGGAGAATCCTCGGCTTCTCCTCAAAGGCGACTTCCTCCGCATGGACCTCCATCAGCTCTTCGACGGTAAGCCGTTCGTGCTGACCGGCAACTACCCCTACGACATCTCTTCGCAGATATTCTTCAAGGTGATTGATAACAAAGACCTGATTCCTTGCTGCACGGGTATGATTCAGCGTGAGGTGGCACAGCGCATGGAGGCTAAGCCGGGTACTAAGGCCTACGGCATTCTCAGCGTGCTCATCCAGGCGTGGTATGATGTGGAGTATCTGTTCACGGTTGATGAGAATGTGTTCGATCCGCCACCCAAGGTGAAGAGCGCGGTGATACGCATGACGCGCAACAAGGTACATGACCTTGGCTGCGACGAGAAGTTGTTCCGCAGGGTGGTGAAGACGGTGTTCAACCAACGGCGCAAGATGTTGAGGGTGAGTCTGCGACAGCTGTTCACCAAGGACACCATGCCCGACAGCTCTTTCTTCAGTCAGGACATCATGACCATGCGCCCCGAACAGCTCACCATCCCGCAGTTTGTGGAGTTGACGAATAAGGTTGAAAGGTATTTCATGGAATGAGGAGTGGTTTCGAGGAGTGAGGAGTGTGGAGTGTGGAGTGAGAATAGTACTGAGATAAAGTTTTCATTTACAAAACCACTTATACTTTAAATCATATCTCACTCCACACTCCACACTCCTCACTCCTCGAATATAAAAGACTAAAAGTGAAGAATATGCTTGAAACAGTGAAGGATTTTGACTATCAGGTGCTGGATGCGATAAATTTTCCAGGACCTGCGGCGTATGATGCCTTCTGGTTTGCCTACTCCGACAAGATCACGTGGATTCCCTTCGTGGTAGTGATCCTTTATTGTCTGTTCCGTCACACCAACTGGCGCAGTGGCTTACTGCTACTGGTGGCCGTCGGACTCCTGTTCTTCTTAAGCGACTATGCCCTGGCGCACCTCAAACCCATCTTCTGCCGACTCCGTCCTTCGCACGATGCAAACATCATGAATATCCTGCATTATGTGAACAACTACCACGGCGGACAGTATGGATTCCCGTCGAACCATGCCAGTAACGGGTTCGCCACCGCCACGATGCTGACGCTGCTCTACCGCCGAAGACTTGTTGCCGCATGTGCTTTCCTTTGGGCCATCGGCTCCTGCTATTCGCGCATGTACTTAGGTGTTCATTTCCCCACGGATATCCTGGTAGGAGCCATCGCAGGAACATGTATCGCCGTGGCAGTCTATTATCTCTACAGATATGTATATCAGCGACAAGCACAGAAATGGAACCTGCCACCATTCGAGCAGCAGTTCGGCAGTCGTGAGCCCTGGCCCATCATGGTGGTGTTTGTGCTCACCATCATCGCCCTCCTCGTTTTATAAAATTGAAGAATTGAAAAATTGAAAAATAAAATATGTTCTTATGTTATTATGTCTAAAAAGTTCTTATGTCTAAAATAGTTGTTATGTCAAAAAAAGAGAAATATGAATTACTTCTCCAACAAGTGGAGAGTCTGATTGAAGGTGAAACAAACAAGATAGGCGTGATGGCCAACATCACCGCCGCCATTCACGACACCATGCAGTTCTTCTGGGTAGGCTTCTACCTGGTAGAGGGTAACGAGCTGATACTCGGTCCTTTCCAAGGTAGCGTGGCCTGCTTCCGCATCCCCTGTAACAAAGGCGTGTGCGGCGCGGCATGGTCTCGTCGTGCAACCGTTGTTGTTGAAGATGTTGACAAGTTCCCCGGTCATATTGCCTGCAGTTCCCTGAGTCGCTCAGAGATTGTCGTACCGGTGTTCAATCAGCAAGGCGAAGTAGCCGCCGTGCTCGATATCGATAGTACCGACCTCGCCACATTCGACGCTACCGATCAGTATTACCTCGAACGCATGATGCAATCTCTATCTCCCGTTATATTATCCCGCTGATAATTTATTTTTTAGTCCCGCAGAAATCGCAGAAATGGCAGAAATGGGCTTCGCCCAGCCATGCGGCATGATTATCTATTCATTATAATCAGTGAGAAACTAAAATTTCTGCCATTTCTGCGATTTCTGCGGGACGAAAAAACTCAAATTCTGCGGGAAATAAAAACACGTTTCTGTGGGAAATATATTATTTGTGTGATAATCTTTTCCGTTTTTCCGTTTGTTTCCGTTTATTCCGTTGTAGAAAAAATAGAGAAAATTCTCCAAAATGTTGGCAGTTTCGAAAAAATGCGCTAATTTTGTCAAAAGAAAACCTAAAACGAAAGAAAATGATAGATGTAAAAGCTACA
>Ga0310695_10000984_pt1 | contig 69783 bp, 57 predicted proteins | sample RumenRJG_04DNA_FD_203882 | JGI IMG/M metagenome (GOLD analysis project Ga0310695, IMG submission 203882) | Bovine rumen microbial communities from Lethbridge, Alberta, Canada - RJG_04 (v2) (version 2) | ecosystem: Host-associated > Mammals > Digestive system > Stomach > Rumen | place: Canada... | reverse complement strand
CAAGCATGGTATTTACTTCATCTTCAAGAAATCCGAAATACCGGCTGAACCTTTCATCAAGAACAGAGTATGAGGCAAAATTATTAGTCCCTGTAAAAATGCTCTCTTTTGCTATCCGAAGGCATCCCGTGATCACTGCAAACTGAAGGAATTCATTATCTTTAAGGGCGGTACTCATAATGCCCTTGATGATATCAAGCATCCTGGAATAATAACCGTTCTTTGCAGTATCCTTTTCACTTGCCTTTGCAAGAGGGACATCATACTCGTCGATCAGGAGAATAACCTTTTTCCCATAAACAAGGCTCATCATGCGCATGAGCGTTTTTAAGGAATTCCTCAAATCAGTTTTTTTTCCTGATTCAGATTTCAGTCTCCGAAATACATCCCTGTCATCTTCATCTACAGCATCCGTATCAATTGCATCTGCAAGGTCTTTACACACATCCGCAATCCTGACTCCTAACATATCGTATGCATCAGCGAATTCATCAGCTTCCGCATCCTTAAACGAAACAAACAAAACCGGATACTGATTCATCCACTCCTTACAGAAATCTTCATGCTCAGTTATGCCAAGCCCGTCAAATATGTGCCGGCTATCCTTACGTATACTGAAGAAATTCTCCATCATGCTCATCATGAGGGTTTTTCCAAATCTCCGTGGTCTGGTGAAAAGAGTAACCTTGTTATCGGTATCGTTAACAAGTTCATAGATCAGTTTCGTCTTATCAACATAGTAATTACCCGATTTTCTGAGTTCCTCAAAATCAGATTTTCCAACGCCTACCTTAAAATCCATACAAAACCTCCTGAAGAAGGATCCGTCATCCAGCTAAAATGCTACTATAAAACAGCCAAAATTTCAATAAAAACCGTTGACATAACATAGGTCGTATCGATTGAAGCAGATAAGTGTTTGCAATAAAAAATGGAGTTTATTGCTTTTAGAAAATTCATATAATACAATGATATGATGTTAGAACGACAGTCGTTACAGCAAGATCGGAGGATGGAGGTCATGAGGCTTCCTGCACCATAACCGTAAAGGAGGCTGAGCCTGAGCCTGAACCCCAGCCCCAGGAGGATACATTCTACGTCGTCTTCTGGAATGAGGGAGTATATTTTGACTCCATCAGGGTTAAAGAGGGTGAGACCGCAAGTGAGCCTGCCCGGATCCCGGCAAGTAAAACACCGGGAAATGAATTTGTCGGCTGGGTCGATGAGGGAGGTCTCTGGAATTTCTCAACGCCCATTTATCAAAACATCACACTTAACGCAAAATATATCCTTAAGACCCCGGAGACGGTGAGCAAAAACACAGGTTCCGGAATGGATCCCGTTGCTCAGGTGTCAGGAAATGTCATCTATCTTGTAAAGGGACAGGTCTACACGGCGGGATCCGACGGATGGAGCATTAAGAGCGGCGGAGGGATAAGCCTTGTTAAAGGGACAGGCAAGATCACGGCAAAGAAGAGGGGACACTACATTGTTGAGCATAACGGAAGTGAGATAACCGTGGCTGTAGCCGATCCTTCTTTCAGTAAATATAACAAAAAGAGGTCCATCTATCAGGGTGACAGGGATGGGATCTCTCTTACCATAAATCCTGCCGAAAAGGGAGAAGAGAAGTTCTACAATGTAGCCTGGACCTCGGATAATCCCATGGTAGCAGCGGTTGATAACGGAGTGATCACCGGTGTGGGCAAGGGCACCACTAAGATCAATGCCCACGTGGGAGGAAAGACCTATGCTTCATCGGTAACGGTTTCGGATACCATTAAGGCTCCTTCAAAGTGCAAGGGAAGCTACCTTTCGTTTTCCATGAATCCTCTTCAGTCCGTAAACATAAGCTTTGATTCCAAGGTGTTTACCGTAAAGGGAGCTGAGTGGAATGACGAGAAAGGAGAGATGGTCTCCACAAGCAACAACAGGGGTAATCCGGATGGAGGCTATAAAAACAGTGTGATTTCCATCACCAAAGCCGGGAAAGTGACAGCCATCGGCTCAGGAGAGACCCATCTTACCGGTAAGGACGCTAAGAGCAGAACCGTTGATGTCTATATAAGGATAAGGGATACATCCTCCGGGAGGATAGACTATGTCTTAAAGAACAAGACCAAAACCCTGAAGATCCCCTTTGTCAATAATAACAAGGCACTGTGGGATTCCTCCGATAAGAAGATCATATCTGATTTTGCAAAAGGAAAGATCAAGGGCAAAGAGGTTGGAAACAGCAAAATATCCTGCTCCTACAACGGATTTAATTTCACCACCCTGGCCTATGTTGAGGATCCTGAGTTTGAGATCAAAGCCGGGGATGACAAATTAAGGAAGAATGGAAACAAATATGAAATGTCCCTGAAGGTGGGTGACATTTATAACAGGGTCAGGATGAAAAATACCTTCCAGACCGTCTCCTTTAAAAGCAGCAAACCCGCAGCAGCCTTCATAGACGAGAACGGGGTGATCTACGCCAGAAGCAAGGGCAAGACCAACATAACAACAAAGATCAACGGAAAGACCTTCAAGATCGCGGTCACGGTGACCGAGTAAAAAAGAACCGTTGGAACTCGGTTTTGGAACTCGGTTTTGACTGACATTATTGACACAAATCCACAAGTTGCCTATAATCAAAAGGTATGGCGTTTTGCGTCATTCGGGCATAAAAATGCTTACGGCTTACCTGTTTTAAGAAGCTGATCATGGTTTCGGACAGGACAGTAAACTGAAATTCGGGAGGTACATCAAGTGGGAATTTTATCGGGTCTTGGAAGCATGGGCATAGACATCAAGGACGGTGATCTCTTTAAGGATGAAAAGTCCGAGGTCTCCGTGAATGCCGAAGAGCTTAAGAAGGCTGAGGAGAAGAAAAAGGAAGACGAGGAGGCGGAGAATCTCCTTAAAAAGTCCTGCATCTGTCCCATCTGCGGATCCTCCTTCAAGGCTCTGGTTGTCAAAACCAACAGGGCGAGGATGATAGGCCAGGATGTTGATTTAAGACCCAGATATGAAAAGTTCGATGCTTTGAAGTACTCTGCCATAATGTGTCCCAACTGCGGATATTCCGCCAGGGGACCTGTCTTTAACGAGGTTTCTTCCAAGCAGAAGACCCTGATCCGGGAAAAGATAGCTTCAAATTTCCTTGAAAAAAATGATGATGAGCTTAAGGACACCTACGACTATGACACGGCCATAAATCATTTCCAGATGGCGATCGGAACCGCCATAGTCAAGAATGCGAAAAGCTCCGAGAAGGCCTATCTTTGCCTGCAGACTGCCTGGATCGTCCGCGGAAAGAGGGAGATTCTGGATAAGGCTGATCCCAAATATGATATCCTTCTTAAGGAATGTAATGAAAATGAAAAGGAACTGCTGCAGAACGCCCTGGAGGGCTTCTTAAAGGCAAGATCCTCCGAGGACTTTCCCATGTGCGGGATGGATCAGTACACAATAGACTACATCATCGCTGCCCTGTCCTATGAATGCGGCAGGCCGGATGTGGGTCTGAGGCTCCTTACAGAGCTCATCCAGTCCAGAAGTGTAAATTCCAGGATCAAGGAAAGAGCCAGGGACCTAAAAGATAAGATCATGGCTTCCAAAAACGGATAAGTGCTCTGACCTGAACAGTTACAATGATCAAAAAAATCCCCCGGATCATCCGGGGGATCTTTATTTTTTCTTTACTTGTTTTCCTTGCTGTCTTCCTTTTTTTCTGTTTCTGCCTTGCTGTTCTTGTTGTCCTTATTGTCTTTGTTATCCTTGTTTTCAGACAGATCCGTGAACTTGAATTCCTTTGCGCCGGACTGTTTTTCGTCGGCTTCCTTAAGAACCGTGTCCTTGTCTTTTTCAACCTCGCCGATGATCTTTTCGCCTTCTTCGGCTTTCTTTTCCTTTGAAAGATCCAGCGGAACATATTCACGCTCGCTGTTTTCCGCCTCTTCCTTCAGGAAATCCTCCAGGTCGTCATTGACTTCATCATCGAAATCGTCGAAATCATCGAGGGTCTCATTTGACTTTAAGACATACCATACACCGGCTGCTGCCGCGCCTGCCACAAGTGCTCCCAGAAGAAACTTTCCAAAACCTTTTGCCATATCACTTCTCCTTATTTATGTAAACCAAAACTGCATTCCAAAAACCTCTGTTATTGTAATATAAAATGCAGGGGGTGTCAAAAACAAGAATCCCGCTAAATATTTCCCAAAAAGACGTGGGTGAGCTTTTTTTGGGCAAGCTCTTTTAAGCGGTGCATGAGTGCCACATCCGTGGGAGGAGGGGAGGTCATTTTGTAGCAGGGGAAGTACCGGGTGATGTGAAGAGGGATCCCGGGATCTGTGTCCGCAATCCAGTCACACTGTTCGGTCATTTTTGCCGTGGAGTCATTTAAGCCCGGCACAATGAGAGAGGTGAGCTCAATGTGGCAATGCTTTGAAGCCCCCTTTATGAACCTCTTAACCGTCTCAAGGTCTCCGCCAAGATCCCTGTAGCCTGAGTCGGTGAAGCATTTGAGGTCTATGTTCATGGCATCGGTGCAGGGCAGGATCTCATTTAAGACCTCATCTTCAAAGCAGCCGTTTGTCACAAGAACAGTTGTCAGACCGTTTTTCTTAAGAAGTCCTGCGCAGTCCCTGACATATTCCCAGGAAACAAGGGGTTCGTTATAGGTGAAGGCAACGCCGATGCTCCCATCATTTTTAAGATCCAGAGCGAGTGAAAGGAGTTCATCCGGGTAGATGAGATCGCTTTCGACGGATCCCCCTTCTGCCCGGGAAATGGAGTGATTCTGGCAGAAGGGGCAGAAAAGGTTGCAGCCGAAGCTTCCCACGGAGAAGATCCTGCTGCCGGACTTAAAGCACTTTAAGGGCTTCTTTTCAATGGGATCCAGGGCTGCGGAGGTTATGCGGCCGTAGTTTATGCACTCGATCCGGTCTCCGGAATTTCTGCGCCCATTGCAGGCTCCCCTCTCACCGGGACGAAGTCTGCAGTGCCTGGGACAGGCAGGACAGGTTAACATAATCTGCGGCAAACTGTCCCTGTCCATGCTGTTTCCGGATGCGCTGTTTGAAAGATCACCCTTTTCAGACATGCCTTTCTACCTCGAATCTGTAGAGGCTGTATTTTTCCGAGTCGCCGATCCCTCCCTTGCGCCTTGCGATGAGAACCTGTTCCTCAACGGAATCCACCCCCTCAAGATCGGGAAGGAGGAGACCGCGTTTATAGCCGCTTTCTACGATAACCCCGTATTTTTTGACATCCAACTCCTTCATTGAGGAGATGGGCTCAGGCTCCTTGAGAACATCCACATTTATCTCAAGGCTTGAAAGCTCATCTTCGGTCACCGGCTCAAAGCGGGGATCCTTTGAAACTGCTGAAATGGCGTTCTGGACTATCTCCTGCGCCAGGTTATCCATGGTGGGTCCGATGGTTCCGATGCAGCCTCTTAACATGCCGCATTCATGAACAGAAACAAAGGCTCCTGCCCTGACCTTTAAGGCCTCCTCGGGATATGAGCTTTTGTCCGGCCTTTTTCGGTCTTTTACATAAGAGTTTATGGTTTCGACTGCAAGCTTTACCAGGGGATCGGTGCTTTCCTTTTTCATTTCTTCCTCCTTTGGCATGAATATCCCTGTTCCGTAGCCCACCCCGAAGGTGGCCTCGTGAGACATTATCCTGGGCTCGACCTTAAGACCGTCAAAGGCGCCTGCCATGATCACAAAGGACCGGTGGCCGCATTCCTCAGCTTTTTCAAGGAAGTTTTCATCGAAGGTTAAGAGCTTTGAAAAGTCTCCCTTTCCCATGATCTCCATAAGCCTTTTGTCATATTCGGGACCTTCCTTTTTGTAGCCGTAGGGGCCGTCTTCCTTCTGGCAGTGGGAAAGATCCCCGCTGGCTAAAAAGACTATCCTTTTATCGGTCTCGTCTGCAACGCTTTTTATGAGCCTGCCGAAATTGTAGTGGACTTCGAGGGAAAAACCGGAAAGACCTATGCGGACGAGCTGATAGTCTGTGTAGTATTTATTAACGAAATAGAGGGGAACCATGGTTCCGTGATCCAGCTTCCTGTCACGTTCTCCCGAGGTTCCGGCAGGGATGCCCAGCTTGTCGGCTCTCCTGCAGATCTTCTGGACCAGGTCCTCGTCGTAGTCCACGCTGAAGCTGACCTGGGGAGCCCGAAATGACCCCATGTCCCCCCTTGCGCCCCGGCCGGGGGAAATGTGGAAATAGTCATGATACATCACCGCATGGGGGGATGTGAGGATTATGGTGTCGGGCCTTAGTTCGGCGATCTTTTCTGCCGCTTCTTCAAAGCCGTCAAGTGTGCTTTTTATTTTCTCTTCCTCACCGCCGCCAACCTCGCTTATTGCAAGGGGCGGGTGGGGGAGCATGATTCCTGCGATTATGGGCATGAAATGTTCTCCTTTTTTAAAAACCGTGTTTTCGGACAGATCCCTGACACGCCGGGGCGGCAGTGATCCGGGACTGGGCAGCAACAGGATTCCCGGATGTCTTAAAAACTATATGTAGTATTTTAGTTAAAACAATGATACAATGAACGCAGTATGCGTACAAGTAAAAAAACAGGAGAATCTGTTAAAAAATCAGGAAGACCGGGAAGGATGGGGATAAAAAAGGCGGCAATATCCGTGATTCTTATGGCGGCTTTGGGACTTGCTTCATCCTGCGCAAAAGCGGAGGGACCCGAGCAGCAGATTGTACTCACCACGGGCTTTGAGGAAAATGAAGTGTTTTTTGTGGGTACCGAAAAGTGCTTTCTGCCTGAGATCAACGTGTACATGAGAACCTCCCAGAGTCAGTATGAGAACGTTTTCGGAAGCGAGATCTGGAACAGGAAGATCGGAAACGAAACCCTTGAAAAGAAGCTTAAGGATATGGCACTTTCAAGGCTTGCCCGGATCAAGACCATGAAGCTTTTGGCTGCAGAACGGGAGATAGAGCTTTCGGAAGAAGAGCTGGAAAAATGCTCAAAGGCTGCGGACACCTACATGGAAAATCTTTCGCCGGCTGACATCGCCCTCCTTTCTGCAAACAGGGATCTTATTTTTAACATGTACAGCGAATATGCCCTGGCAGACAAGGTCTTTGAAGGGGTCACGACAGACGTGAATCCCGAGATCAGCGATGATGAAGCCAGGATCATAACGGTTAAGCAGATCCTCATAAAGAATTCCGAAACAGATGACAACGGAAACCGGATTCCCTACAGCGAGGGCATGAAAAAAGAGGCTCTCATGCGGGCCCAGACCATTCTTGCAAAGCTTCAGACCGGGGAGGATTTTGATACTCTTGCGGACAGGTATAATGAGGGCGGAAGCCTGGAGCTTTCCTTCGGGAGGGATGCGGCCTATCCGCCGGAATTCATAGAAGCGGCCTTTTCTTTGGACAGCGGGGCTCTTTCGGGAGTCCTTGAAACCGACCAGGGATATCACATTCTTCTTTGCGAGGATACCTTTGACAGGGAGGAGACCGACGCAAACAAGGAAAGGATCCTGGAAAAGAAGAAGGAGGAGGCCTTCAGCAGGGTTTATGACGATTTTGTCCAGACCTGCTATTCGGACTTAAACAGGGAACTCTGGGACGGGGTCACCTACGATCTTTCGATACTGGAAACAAAAAGGGGATTTTTTGACGTGTATAACGAAACCTTTCTTTAAGACAGGATCGTCATTTCCGTTCAGTCTCTGACCGTGGGCGGCATAGCCCGGTGACGGAGTCGGAAGCTGCGGACAATAAAGGAAAAACACAATGGATTACAGCACAAGAGGGATTAAAAACAAAAAAGCGGAACTTAATGCAAAGATACCCAAATTTGCAAACATGCTGGGAGCATATTTCTATCAGGCCACGCTCATACTGATCGTGACGGCGGGACTGGCCGGCTGTTTTGCGGGAGTGGGGATCTTCAAGGGAGTCCTTGCATCCTCACCAGACATATCCCTGATCGATGTCAGGCCTACGGGATATTCCTCGACCGTCTATGACGCAAAGGGAAATCAGACAACAAAGCTTGTTGCCACGAATTCAAACAGGATCTATCAGACCATAGACAAGATACCCATAGACATGCAGCACGCCTTTGTGGCCATAGAGGATGAACGTTTCTATGAGCACAACGGAATAGACATCAAGGGTATCTTCAGGGCGGCTTATGTGGGCTTAACCTCCAGGAACTTTTCCGAGGGAGCCAGCACCATAACCCAGCAGCTCATAAAGAATAACGTTTTCACAACCTGGACCTCGGAATCCTCCTTCACGGACAAGCTTAAGAGGAAGATCCAGGAGCAGTTCCTTGCAATCCAGCTTGAAAAGCGGCCGGACATGACAAAGGATGCCATTCTGGAGCTCTATCTTAATACCATCAACCTGGGTCAGAACACCCTGGGAGTGCAGGCGGCTTCCTTAAGATATTTCAACAAGCCGGTTTCCGAGCTGAACCTTTCGGAAAGCGCGGTCATAGCCTCGATAACCAACAATCCTTCCAGATACAATCCCATAAGCCACCCCGATAACAATGCAAAGAGGCGGAAGAAGGTTCTGGGGGATATGCTCAGGCAGGGCTACATCACCGAGGCTGCCTACAACGAATGCATGAATGATGATGTCTATTCAAGGATACAGACCGTTAACATGCAGACAGAGAAGAATACCATCAATACCTACTTTGTGGATGCCATGATCAAGCAGATCATGAAGGATATGCAGAACAAGCTGGGCTACACCGAAAACCAGGCCTATAACATGCTCTATTCCGGGGGACTTTCCATCTTTACGACCCAGGATCCGGATGTTCAGAGGATCTGCGATGAGGTGTGCGCCGATCCCGAGACCTATCCCGAAAAAACGGAATATCTCCTGGACTATCAGATAACCGCCACCGATGCAAACGGGGATGTCCAGAACTTTTCTCCCCAGATGATGGAGCTTTATTTCAAGGATCAGGGCAGAAACGGCTATGACAGGCTCTACCCTTCAGACGAGGATGCCAGGGCGGATGCCCAGGTCTACAGGGAATATGTGGAAAGCCAGGGCTACACGGTGGTCAACGACACCATCTCCATAACCGCCCAGCCCCAGATCTCCCTGACGGTTGCGGACCAGTATACGGGCTATATCAAGGGAATGGTGGGAGGAAGAGGAGAAAAGAAGGCAAGTCTTACCCTTAACCGTTCCACGGATACCATGAGACAGCCGGGTTCCACCTTCAAGGTGGTCTCGACCTATGCCCCCGCCTTTGACACGGGCCAGAAGACCCTTGCCTCCGTATCCATGGACGAGCCCTTTAACTATGTGAACGGCCGTCCCGTGTCCAACTGGTACAGCGGCTATAAGGGCGTGTGCACCATGCGCTACGGTATCGAGCAGTCCCTTAACATCATTACCGTAAGGACCCTTACCGACATAACACCCCAGCTGGGCTTTGACTATCTTCTGAGGTTCGGCTTCACGACCCTTGTGGATAACGAGGTGCTTTCTGACGGAACCGTGGCAACGGACATTACCCAGGCCCTGGCTCTGGGAGGAATCACCCACGGGGTTAAGAACTATGAGCTTAATGCCGCCTATGCCACCATGGCCAACAAGGGGGTTTATATCGAACCCATCTTCTACACCAAGATCCTGGATCACGACGGGAATGTGCTGATCGACAACACAAACCCTGAAAAGAGGCAGGTGCTGAAGGAATCCACTGCATTTATGTTAACCTCTGCCATGGAGGACGTTATCACAAAGGGAACCGGTGGAGCGGTTAAGTTTGAGGGACAGGCTCTTGCGGGAAAGACGGGTACCACCTCGGACAACAAGGACGTGTGGTTTGCCGGATATTCACCCTACTACACCTGCACCACCTGGGCAGGCTACGACAACAACGAGGAAATGAACGACTCTGCCCAGAAGGCTCTTGCCAAGAAGGTCTGGAAGGAGGTTATGTCAAGGCTCCACGAGAACCTGCCTTATAAGGACTTTGAGCAGCCTGCGACCATAACCACGGCTACGGCCTGCAACCAGTCCGGGGTGCTTGCAGCCGATTTCTGCAAGGCAAGCGGGACTGCATATACGGAATTCTTTGATGTTGACAATGTTCCACAGACCACCTGCACAGGCCATCTTAACGGATCCTTCTTTGTGTGCGCCCTGACCGGTCAGGCTGCATCCGAGACCTGTCCTTTAAGGACCATCGGAACGCCCCTTATCGGAGGCTGGTGTCCTCATTCCCTGGATGCAACGGGAGCCGTGAGGACTGATCCCACGCCTTTGGAAATGGCCATAGCATCCGGACAGCTTCCCGGAATGGAGCAGCCCCAGCAGGCTGTGCCGACTATTGATCCTGCCCAGCAGGCGCTTGATGCCTTAAATGCCTTGAATGCCTTAAACGCCGGAGCGGGGGGCGCCGGAAATGCCGTGCAGGCTCTGCCCCAGCTGCCCGTTCTGGGACAGTGACACATTTATTCTGAAACTGAAAGGAAGCTAAAATGCTCAGACCCAGACCCAAGGTATCGGTCATAATCGCTATCTACAACGCCGAAAAATATCTGAAGGAAACCCTGGACTCCCTTGCGGCCCAGACCTACAAAAACATGGAGATCATCTTTGTTGAGGACGGGTCCACGGATGCCTCAAAGGCTATCCTTGCAAGATATTCCGTAAAGGACGACAGGATCAGGGTTCTTCATCAGGAGTACAGATCCTCCAATTCCTCAAGAGCCTTTAACATGGGCATAGACCATGCGAAGGGTGACTATGTCATGCTCTTAAACGACTATGACATCTTTGAACCGGATCTGGTTGAGACTGCTGTGAAAAAGGCAGACAGCACCGGGGCGGATGTGGTGCTTTATGATGCCTGGTTCTATGATGACGAGACGGAAACCGACAGATATGTGGATCTCTATCTAAACAGGCATCTCTTAAACGGCAGGAATTCCTTTACCCCGAGAAAAAGGACCAGGGACCTCTTTTCCTTCATTTCCGGAGCCACCTTCACAATGCTGATCTCAAGGAACATGCTCAATATATATAACATAAGGCTCAGGGATCTTGACGGTGCCCCGGATCTGGAATTTTCCTTCTTGGCCCTGGCCTGTGCCGAGAATGCGGCAGTCTGCTACCGGAGGCTGGTCCACAACAGGCGGTACGCCGACTATAATCACAGGACCAGGCTTGCCGAGTGGCCGGAGACGGTCTGTGAGGCCTATATGAACCTTCACAGGGAGCTGAACCAGAGAGCCCTCTATGACACCTATAAGGTGGCCTTTGTCAACAAGGTCATGGAGGAGATCGACTATTCCCTTAAGATGATGAGGGATGAGGACAATTTCCTGAAGCTCTACGGTATGCTGCATGAGGGGTATCTCCATAAGCTGGGGGTATTTCAGGTCCCCGACAGTGATTTTTCGAGCAGGCGGCTGATCACCGTGAGAAATGCCATCAGAGACTGCTCACCGGTTAAGTATCTTCTGACCGTTAAGGATGACATCATTGAAAGGGAGTTTGATTTCTTAAGGCTTCCCTTTGACAGGGACAGGGACAGAAAGCTCAGGGTGCTTTTTTTCGGGACCACGGATCCCGCATTCCTGCTCTACTATAATGCCCTGTCGGAGGATGAGCTTGCTGTGGTGGGTATGGCGGATTTTCATCACAATCCCTTAAATCCCTTTGTAAAGAACGTTGATGAGCTCTTAAAGTACAAGCCGGACTACATCCTCGTGGTGAATCCCGGCGAGGCCTATTTTGAAAGGGTCAGGGAGGCTCTTATGGAAAAAGGAGTGGAGAAGGAGCGGATCATCCGTTTCAGGTGACAAAAAACATGGAAAATAAAGAGATCGAAAGAAAGTGGAGGGTTAAGAGCCTGCCGGAAAACCTGGAAGATTACAGGGCAATAAGGATGGAGCAGGCATATCTTAATGTGTCGCCCACGGTCAGGATAAGGAGGGAAAATTCCGACTTCTTTCTGACCTACAAGGGGAAGGGAGAGGGCATAAGCCACGATGAATATAACCTCCCCATCGATGAGAAAGCCTTTTACCACATGCTTCCCAAATGCGACGGAAGGATCATTAAGAAGACCAGATATGTCATACCCCTTGAAAAGGGGCTTAAGGCAGAACTGGATGTCTTTGAAGAGCCCTTTAAGCCGCTTGTTATCGTGGAGGTGGAGTTTCCGTCCGAGGAGGAGGCAGAGGCCTTTGAGGCACCGGACTGGTTCGGTCAGGACGTGAGCCTGGATGTCCGCTTTAAGAATGCGGCCCTTGCCATCAGCGAAACTTTTTCTCCTGAGGATATGCTGTGATAAAGGAAGTTTTTTTACTGGATATTTGAGTTTTATTATGATATATTAATTTAGTTGTACTGTTGAAAATTGCTGTAAGCGGCAGAAGACAGGGAAATCCCTGCGTGCTGCCGGTTGCCGGATTTTAACGGAAAAATAGATTTTTTGAAAGGAAGATTTTGGAAAAATGAGTTTACAGGTCGAGAAATTAGAGCACAACATGGCAAAGCTTACCATCGAGGCACCGGCTGAGGATCTTGAGAAGGCTCTGCAGAAGGCATACCTGAAGCAGAGGAGCAGGATCAGCATTCCCGGCTTCAGAAAGGGAAAGGTACCCAGGCAGATCATTGAGAAGATGTACGGGCCGGAGGTCTTTTACGAGGATGCCGCAAATGAACTCATTAATACAGCATATACCGATGCGCTGGAAGAGACGGATCTGGACATCGTTTCAAGACCCCAGGTCGAGGTGACCCAGATCGAAAAGGGAAAGCCCTTCATCTTCACTGCCGAGGTTGCAACCAAGCCGCCTGTTGAACTTGGAAAATATAAGGGCGTCAAGGTTGAAAAGATCAACACCGAGGTCTCCGACAAGGAGGTTGAGGACAAGATCAAAGAAGAGCAGAAGCAGAATTCACGTATGGTGGATGTCGAAGGAAGGGCTGCAAAGGACGGAGACACCGTAAACATTGACTATTCCGGAACGGTGGACGGAGTTAAGTTTGACGGCGGAACAGCAGAGGGTCAGGATCTTGTGCTGGGCTCCCACTCCTTCATCGACAACTTTGAAGAGCAGATCGAGGGAAAGAACATAGGGGATGAATTCGATGTTAACGTGACCTTCCCCGAAGGGTATCATGAGGCATCTCTTTCCGGCAAGCCGGCCGTGTTCAGGGTGAAGCTTAACGGAATAAAAGAAGAGGAGCTTCCTGAGCTGGATGATGATTTTGCCTCCGATGTTTCCGAGTTTTCAACCATGGATGAATTCAGGGATGACATCAGAAAGAAGCTCCAGGAGAGCAAGGACAGGGAAGCAAGGAATATCAAGGCAGATCAGGCTGTCAAGGCTGTTATCGCCGATTCCAACATGGACATTCCCCAGGCAATGGTGGACACCGAGGCCGAGGAGCTTTCAAGGAACTATGCCCAGAGGTTCAGGCAGCAGGGCTTCACGCTTCAGCAGTATATGCAGCTTTCAGGCATGACTCCCGAAAAATTCAAGGAGGATATGTCCGGGCAGGCCAGGCTTAACATCCAGAGCCGCCTTGTGCTTGAGGCAATAGCCGAAAAGGAAGGCCTTGAGGCTTCCGAAGAGGATCTTCAGAAGGAACTGGAGAACATGGCAAAGATGTACAGGGTTGACAAGGACAAGATTAGGGACATCCTTGGCGAGGACGAGGTTGGGAACATAAAGAAGAGCCTTGCCCTTGAAAAGGCAGCGGATTTCCTTGTGGACAACAGCAAGGAGGATCCTAAGAAGAAGGAAGCGGAGCTTCCCGGGGACGGAGAAGTCATCGAAAAGAAAAAGGTAACAAAGAAGAGCGCTAAGAAGAGCGGGGAGGAATAAAATGCTGGTACCTACCGTCATAGAAACGACCAACAGGGGCGAGAGAGCATATGACATATATTCAAGACTTTTAAAGGAAAGGATAGTCTTTCTCGGAGATGAGGTTAACTCCACCACAGCCAGTCTGGTGGTTGCACAGATCCTTTTCCTGGAGGCTGAGGATCCCGAAAAGGATATCCATTTTTATATCGACAGCCCCGGCGGCTCGGTGAGCGACGGACTGGCAATATATGATACCATGCAGTACGTTAAGTGTGATGTGTCCACCATCTGCATAGGAATGGCAGCTTCAATGGGCGCCTTCCTTCTTGCCGGAGGAGCAAAGGGAAAGAGACTCATCCTTCCCAATGCCGAGGTTATGATCCATCAGCCCTTAGGCGGGACCAGAGGTCAGGCGACAGAGATCCAGATCGCCGCTGAGCACATACTTCGCACAAAGAAAAAGTTAAACCAGATCCTTTCGGAAAACACCGGCCAGCCCTTCGAGAAGATTTCGGAGGACACTGAGCGAGACAAGTGGCTGACTGCCGAGGAGGCTAAGGAATACGGTCTCGTTGACAGGGTTGTTACCACAAGGCTTGAGGGTGACAAGCAGAAAAAGGATCAGGATAAGGATTGATTTTTAGAAGGTAAAAGATGGCAACTAAAAATTACGAAGACAGGATAAGGTGTTCTTTCTGCGGAAAGACCCAGGATCAGGTTCAGAAGCTGATCGCAGGACCGAGCGGCACATACATCTGTGACGAGTGCGTGGCGATCTGCGCGGACATAATAGATGATGAAAACGAGGATACGGAATACAGCGAGACCCTGGACATAAACCTCCTCAAGCCCGAAGAGATCAACAATTTCCTCGACGGCTACGTTATCGGTCAGGAGGAAGCCAAGAAGGTTCTTTCCGTGGCGGTCTACAACCACTATAAAAGGATCCTGGCACCTCCGGATCCCGAGGTGGAGCTTCAAAAGAGCAACATACTGATGCTGGGGCCCACGGGAAGCGGAAAAACTCTTCTGGCACAGACTCTTGCAAAGATCATCAATGTTCCCTTTGCCATTGCGGATGCCACTTCCCTTACCGAGGCGGGTTACGTCGGAGAGGACGTTGAGAACATCCTGCTTAAGCTGATCCAGGCAGCGGATTATGATGTGGAAAGGGCTCAGGTCGGGATCGTTTATATCGACGAGATAGACAAGATCTCAAGAAAGGGTGAGAACGTTTCCATTACCCGTGATGTTTCCGGCGAGGGAGTCCAGCAGGCACTTCTTAAGATCATAGAAGGAACGGTTGCATCGGTTCCTCCCCAGGGGGGCAGAAAGCATCCCCATCAGGAGATGATCCAGATAGATACAACAAACATCCTCTTTATTGTGGGAGGAGCCTTTGAGGGTCTGGACAAGATCGTGGAGACCAGGCTTGACCAGAAATCCATCGGCTTTAATGCCGACATAGGCGACAAGCGTGACAAGGATATGAATCATGCCTTCCACAGCGTGCAGCCGGAGGATCTGATCAAATACGGGATAATCCCCGAGCTCATCGGAAGGCTTCCTGTGAATGTTGCCCTGGACAATCTGGACAGGGATGCTCTCATCAGGATCCTGACAGAGCCAAGGAATGCGGTTCTTAAGCAGTACGTCAGGCTGATGGAACTGGATGACGTGAAGCTTACCTTTGAGAATGATGCCATTGAGGCCATAGCGGATAAGACCATCGCAAGGAAGACTGGAGCCAGGGGCTTAAGATCCATCCTTGAGGAAACCATGAGGGATGTGATGTACAGGGTTCCTTCGGATGATACAATAACCGAGGTTAAGATAACGAAGGGCGCTGTGGAGAAAAAGAGTGACCCGCTTGTAGTGCATAAGGAATCTAAGTTGAGTATGCGTGTTAGCGACAGGGACGCATGACAAATGGTAGTTAAGAGTGTTGAACTTGAAAAGGTTGTGGGTGTGACCACTAAGGGACTTCCGGAATCAGGCAGACCGGAGTTTGCCTTTGCGGGACGGTCCAATGTGGGCAAGTCTTCCCTGATAAACGGTCTTGTTATGAGAAATTCCCTGGCAAGGACATCGGGAAGTCCGGGCAAGACCCAGACCATGAATTTTTATAATGTCAATAATGAGATCACTCTGGTGGATCTTCCCGGCTACGGCTATGCAAGGGTTGACCAGGACATGAAGCAGAGCTGGGGTCGCATGATCGAAAACTATCTGGCCAAATCCGTCTGGCTCTGCGGGATCTTCCTTCTTGTGGACATCAGGCATGAGCCCACCCAGGATGACATCCGTATGTTTGAATGGATCAGGGAGCAGAGCTTTGAACCCATGGTGATCGCCACCAAGCTGGATAAGCTTAAGAGGTCGGAAGTTAAAAAGTGTATTTCGGTGGTTTCCAAGACCCTGGGGCTTGATGACGAGTCCAGGATCATCCCCTATTCCGCCGAGAGCAAGGCCGGGCGGGATGAGATCTGGGAGGCTATCGACGAGGAGCTTTCAAGGTATAATGGAAAGATCTGAGACTTCCTGGGATTTTCTGATAAATATAAAACTGTTCAGTGACCGGAAGGCCCTGAACAGTTTTTTTATCGTTCATATGCGTCTTTGTAGGTTGTGATCACGCCTTCCTCAGGCTTATAGATCTCCTTCTTTGACTGCTCTTCATAGAGGGAGCTGTATTCCGGGTGATAGGCCGCATAAGTCATAAGCCCGTTTAAGACAAGAGCCTTCTGTGATTCGCTCTTGTATTTATCGGGCACTGTGTAGTTGACCTGACTTGCTTTTATCACCTTCTGCTTCGTTCCCATATATATATTCTACTATGGAACCGGCGAAATTTCACGTTTAAAATTTTATACACGGTGATTTCCTGCCGGAAAAAATACATCGACACGCACGCCGGACGGTTAGAGTTCGTCAACGTGTTCCAGTCCCTGGGCGATTATGGACCGGACATGGTCATCGGAAAGGGAATAGAAAATGTGCTTTCCGTCTCTGCGCCCTTTGACCAGGCGGCTCTGCTTTAAGATCTTAAGCTGGTGGGAAATGGCGGACTGGGTCATGGACAGGCTGTCTGCCAGGTCATAAACGCAGAACTCCTCCTTAAAAAGCGAAAAGAGGATCTTAAGGCGGGTCGGATCACCGAAGACCTTAAAAAGCTCGGAAAGGTCATTCAGCTCGGTTTCATCAGGATTGCTGTAACTGATCTTTTTCATCTCATCACCCATTCTGTTCAGGCACTGTTGGAGTGGCTGTCATCCTTTTTACAAATAAGGCTCTGATGGAATTTAAGACGGCAAGCACCATCACCCCCACATCGGCAAAGATGGCCATCCACATGTTGGCAAAACCAACGGCGCCCAAAAGCAGGCAGAGAACCTTGATCCCGATGGCAAAATAGATATTCTCATAGACTATGCTCATGCATTTTCTGGAGATCTGCACGGCCTGGGGGATCTTTAAGGGATCGTCATCCATGAGGACTATGTCGGCAGCCTCGATTGCCGCATCGGATCCCAGGGCACCCATGGCAATTCCTATGTCAGCCCGGGAAAGAACGGGAGCATCGTTGATCCCGTCACCCACAAAGGCAAGCAGATCCTTCTCATCCTTTTCATCAAGAAGCTTTTCAACGGCAGTGACCTTATCGGCAGGAAGGAGGCCGGCATGAACCTCATCTATCCCTAAGTCTGCTGCAACTGATCTCGCAACACTTTCCGTGTCTCCCGTGAGCATGATGGTCTTCTTTACACCGACCCTGTGCATGGCGGCAACCGCAGCCTTTGAGGTGGGCTTCATAACGTCGGAAATGACAATGTGGCCGGTATACTCACCGTCGATAGCCACATGGATCACCGTTCCGGCGTGAGGGCAGGGATTATATCTTATTCCCAGACTCTCCATTAGCCGGTCATTTCCTGCGGCGATCTTTTTTCCGTCCACGATGGAGACGATCCCGTTTCCTCCGATCTCTTCCGTGCTGGAAATACGCTCGGTTTTTATTATGCGGGAATCCAGCTTTTTAATGATATGCTTTTCGAAGATGGGAACGGCTTCCTTTGTTTTTTCGTCAACCTTCCACAGGATGCCCTCCTGATAGGCCTTTTTTATGCTCACTGCAATGGGATGTGAACTGTAGTATTCCGCATGGGCGGCATATTCCAGAAGCTTTTCGTTTTCAATGAGACTGTTGTGGATGCAGCTTACCTCAAAGACACCCTTTGTCATGGTGCCGGTTTTATCCATGGCTATGATCTTTGTTTTGGAAAGGGCTTCAAGGTAGTTGGATCCCTTGACCAGGATCCCGGCATGACCGGCTCCTCCGATCCCCGCAAAGAAGGTCAGGGGGATGCTGATAACAAGAGCGCAGGGGCAGCTTATGACAAGAAAGGTTAAAGCACGGTAGATCCAGCTTCCCCACATGGGATCATTACCGGTCATGAGCATGAAAAGGGGAGGGAGGACAGCAAGAGCAAGGGCACTGAAGCAGACCGCGGGAGTGTAGTATTTTGCAAATCTTGAAATGAAATCCTCAGACCTTGACTTTCTTGAAGAGGAATTTTCCACCAGCTCCAGAACCTTTGAAACGGTGGATTCTCCGAATTCCTTTGTGGTCTTTATCCTGATCATCCCGGTCATGTTGATGCAGCCGCTGATGACCTCATCACCTGCATCAACCTCCCTGGGCAGGCTTTCTCCGGTTAAGGCAGAGGTATTTAAGGTGGAACGGCCCTCGGTTATGACCCCGTCGATGGGGATCTTTTCCCCGGGCTTTACGGTTATGATGGTGCCGGGCTCTACCTCATCGGGATCCACCCTTTGAAGCTCTCCGTCCTTTTCAATGTTTGCATAGTCCGGCCGGATGTCCATGAGATCACTGATGTTCCTGCGGCTTTTGCCAACTGCATAGCTCTGGAAGAGTTCCCCCGTCTGATAGAAGAGCATGACGGCAATGGCCTCGGTGTAATCCCCGTTTTTTTCGGTAAGGGCCACCGCTATGGCTCCAATGGTGGCCACGGCCATAAGGAAGTTCTCGTCAAAGACCTGCCTGTTTTTTATTCCCTTTAAAGCCTTTTTCAGAATGTCTATACCCACGATGAAGTAGGGGATCATGTAGAGGATAAACCAGACCGGTTCTCTGACCGGGGCGGACTCGCCTTCACCGAAGACGGAGTAGCACAGTTTCAAAATGACCATCAGCACGGCAGCTGTTATGATCCGTATCAGCATCTTTTTCTGTTTCTTATTCATTGCTTTTCCTTTCTGAAGATCCTTAGGCTCCGCCCGTTAAAAGGATCGGTGGGCGTTTATCCGGCCCGGGTTACAGACTGCTCAGATGAAGATCTCGCAGTCGTCTTCAACCTTCTTGCAGTTTTTTAAGACCTCCTGCATGACTGAATCCACATCAGCCCCGTCTTCAAATTCCACATTCATCTTGAGTGCCATGAAGTTGACCACCACATCCTTTACGCCGGGGGTCTTCCTGGCGGCATCCTCCATCTTGTTTGCACAGTTTGCGCAGTCAACGTCGATCTTGTAAGATTTTTTCATGTTAAAACTCCTTTCTGCAGATAAGCGGAATTCTTCCTGTGCTTTATAATAAATCAGGAAGTTACAACTATTTATCATTTCATCATATGAACAAATATTCATATGAATACTGTTATTATAACCCACTTTCTTATCTTGTCAAGGGTTTTGATCAGATTGTATAATGATTGCAGCCGATCAGGTTACTGTTCAGTCCCGAGCCACGAGCGACATCAGCATGCTGATGGAGTCGAGTAGCTACGGGCAAATATGTAAATTTAGCAGGTTCGGCACCATTGCCGAAGGCAATTCTCATGTGCCGAACCCGTTACTGTTCAATGGTCTGGTTGACCATTGAACAGTAACCCAATCAGCACATACCCGGGCATTTTTTGCAGGTCTGCTCAGAGAAAAGGTGAGTTTACTGATGATCAATGTCCGGATCAAAACCAGAGCCTTAAATGGCTTCAAAAAAGGATCTGACCCGGAGGATGAACTTTAGTGGATAAAATGGAAAAGCTTGAACAGGAACTGGCAGTAGAGAGGACGGATCTGGCCCATGAGAGGACGGATCTTTCCGTATTAAGGACAGAGCTTGCTTTTAAGAACAGCAGGCTTTCCGTTGAACAGACCCATCTGGCCTTTGTAAGGACAGAGGTGAGTCTGGTGGGAAGTGCGGCGGCTGTCTACAAAGCCCTTCCGGCACTGGGTGTTTCCGGAGCCTTCAGCAAGGCTCTTACCCTTTTCCTCCTGGTCTGGGCTGTCTATTTTTTCGTAAGAGACCGTATGACATATCCAAAGCTCAAACGTGAGATCTCGAATATGGAAAAGATGATGAAAGACGGAAAAGATGATGGATGAGATCGATAAAAAGCCGGATTCCGTCAACTGATCCCGTTATGGTAAGCGATAAGAGCCGGTCATAACGATCATTCGGAAAATTCAATCCTCCAGTTTTCGGGGTTTCTGACATCATCGTGAACCTCATAAAGCCGTCTTTTAAGACCGTCATATTCATGCACATCCGACAGCTGCACCGGACCGTCACCCTCAGGCCGCTTAATGGCTGCCTTTTTGCCGGAGAAGGGATCGACAGGCTCACTGATCAGACCCTCCATGGCTATGGAGCAAACATCCGCATTGGACATGAATTTATCCGATACGGTAAATTCCTTTGAGCCGAAATCCTTCACCATAAGAACGGGATTGAACTGTTCGAAACTGGTTCCTCCCTCATAGATCATCTGCGGGAAGGCAAAGACATAAAAGCCGTGATCGGACACGATTATGATCCGGGTGTTGTCGTAAACTCCTTCTTCTTTAAGCCTTTCCATCCACTGCCCGATCCCTCTTAAGGCCGCCACATTTGCGCAGTAACTCTTAAACCTGTCCTTATCCGTCATATCCTCCAGGGGCATGGCACCCTCTGCCTTAAGATCCCTGCTCCAGGAAGTTATATATTCCGAATTATCCACATTTTCGTCAAAGGTGAAGTCCGGCAGCTGGAGCTCTGCATAGGAATGGGCGGCAAGATTTGTGTACACGAAAAGGTTATTCCCGTCACCTTCGGAGATTTCAGCCATTTCTGACACAAGCTCCATGGACTTTACCTCATCCGATAAGACCAGATCCTTTCTGACCTTATCCTGGCTAAGATAATTTCCGTCGTCATATAAAAGGCTCCTTAAAAAGGTGGGAATACACAGGTAGAAACTGTGCCTGATCTGGTTGTGGATCGACCACCTGTGAAGATAATCGTAGTCCTGTGCGGCCTGTTCTGCAGACTTGAACACGCCGCCGGTGTTATATGCATGGGTGTTTTCGATATCATCAAAAAATCCCTGAAGATCCTTTCCTGAAAGATCGATGTAGTCCGGGGGATCGAAAACGCTGCAGTCAAAACCGGCCTTTGAAAAATTCCAGGGCAGAAACCTGATGGAGGCATCAAGCCTTTCCTGCAGATGGTCCCTGTCTTCATCCAGATTGAAGGGATTAAAATCATATCCACCGTAGAGAGCCGGACCCCCGGTCAGGGTGCAGGCTCCGTAGGAATATGTGTTGGGATAATAGGTAAAGCCCTCAAAGCCCTTCTTTATCTCCGGAAATTCCTCCAGAATGTAGGGAACATAGCCTCCAAGTGCCCGGTCCAACATGATGACCATGACATTCTTTCCTTTTTTGCTTAAGGTGTAGGAGGGATAGACCCGGGTATAGGCAGCATCATCCTTTACATATGCATTCGCATTAAGTGTCTTTTCGGTCCTGATGATGTTAAAGACCGAGATGCAGATTGTTCCCACAAGAAGGATCCCCATGACCCTCCGGGAAAAAAGGGGAAATCTGACCAGGATAAATATAAGGACCCCGGCAAGGACTGCAAGAACTGCGATGTTTATGCCCATTGCGGAAGGGGTGGCCGCTGGCTCAAAATCATAGACCATTATGTTGGACATATTTCCGAGCCGTCTTGAAAAAAGAAACATCTGGCTAAGAGCCAGAGCAAACAGGACCGGCATGACAAGGGAAAAGAGCCGCTTTCCTTTTATTCCGGACAGAAGATAGAAAAGGCCGCACCAGAATACAAAAATCCCTCCGGCGATGGCAAAGGCCTCGAAAACGAAAAGATTGGGGTCGGCGTAGTGACCCTTTGTCAGGAATTCAAGGGGAGAGTCGGACACAGCCGCACTCGGGATCCAAAGGCCTGTGAGAGCGGAAAGGAGCAGGGCGCCAAAAAGGAAGGCAGCTCCGTACTTTTTATTCTCAGGCACGGAAATTTTTTCTTCGGGAGCTTTTTTCTGCTTCATATGCGGTGTGATGAGCTTCATCACCACGTTTTTAAGCAGAGAGAAGAGGTTGTTTAAGGTCCAGTAGAAAACAAGTCCTGCGGGAGATCCGTATAAGAGTACCAGGAAGACCAGGGCGGTCAGATAGAGCTGAAGCTTTTCCTTAAACTGAAAGCCCCTGGTATATATGGCTCCTGAAAGGATATTTATTAAGGTCATGAGTATGGGAAGAAGATTTACCGAAAGGGAGGCCTGTCCGGGAAGGCTTAAGGTCAGAAGGCCGTCCGGTCTTCCCAGGTCTTTTATGATAAAAAAGGATGTTCCCTGCAAAAGCTGCAGTCCGGACAGATATCTGTATGCCGCGATGAAAAAGGGAACCTGAAGCAGGAGGGGAAGAGACCCCCTTAAGGCCATGAGGGGCTGATAGTCCTGCTGTCTGTAGTATTCCGACAGCATCATGAACCGCTCGTCCTTCTTAAAGGTCTTTTTAATGTGATCGATCCATTTTTTCATCTTTTCCTGTTTCTTCCGGTCTTCCTCCTGGAGGGCATCCGCCCTTTTATAGAGGGGCAGGACCAGAAGCTGGACTGCAAGGCTTACAAAGATGATGGAAATTCCGGGATCCGAAAAGACCTTCATGGAAAGGGAAAAAACCGTCTCGATGAACATCTCGATGGGATATATGAAAAACAGATAAAGAAACACAGGCTGTTGTCCTCCGTATCAGACCGACTCCCGCCGCAGGCAGGAGGGGTCCCTCGTAAATTTTTTTCAGCGACAACATTATACCATAGGTTATCGAATTTCATCAGAAAAACACAGGATTCGTATCAGACCGACTCCTTACAGAGGCCTTACATCAGCTTCTGAAGCTGTCTGTTGGATCCGATGATGAGGGCCAGGGCTATCTTTACCGCATCGGGGATTATGAAGGGAATGACACACCAGCCAAGAACCACGGAAAGGGAAGCCGGATCCTGATTTCCCCTGTTATAAACCGTCATGAACCAGATGGTCCCGAAGGCATAGCAGGATGCAAGACCCAGGATCATAGAAGTTATGTAAACCCAGAGCTTTTTTCCGAACATACTCTCAAAGCCCCACATGATGAGGGCGGAGATTATGAATCCCAGGATATATCCCCCGGTGGGACCAAGGATCACACCGATGCCTCCCTTAAAGCCTGAAAAAACAGGGAGTCCCACAGCTCCCAGGAGGATATAGACCAGAACCGAAAGAGTTCCTCTTTTTCCTCCCAGAAGGATGACGGACAAAAAGACCGCAAAGGTCTGCAGGGTAAAGGGAACGGTCATGGGTATGGAGATCCATGAACAGATCACGATCAGTGCCGTTAAAAATCCGGTGAATACTATATCCTTTGTTGTGAATTTTGAACCTGTTTTTGACCCTTCGATGGTCTGCGTGACTTCCTGCATTTTACGTTTCCTTTCTGATATGTTTAATATATAATGATGTGTGGTAACTATTCATAACAGTTCTTAAAACCGAAGGGTTCTGAACTGTTATGATATGTGTTTATTTAGCTCCCTTATCCGCATGAAGCCTTTTTGACCGGATGCCGACAGGGCACTGAGGCGCGTGAGATCGGGCAGGCCGGGTAAACATCAGGGGGACAAAAGGAGCACCCGCAGGACAGGCAATAAGAAGAGGAGTGTTTGCCTGTCCCGCAGGTTATTACAGATTTATCTCCCGTGGGATAATATACCCTGACAGAGGTTACTTGTCAACCAATAGTAAAAAGTGAGGTGACAATAAGATGAAGATGAAAGATGAGAAGATCGGGGCCTTTCTTGAAGAACTTGCATCCTCAAAACCGGTTCCGGGAGGCGGGGGAGCCTCCGCCCTTGCTGCAGCGCTGGGGGCGGCTCTTTCGGATATGGTGCTTCACCTGACAGAGGGGAAGAAAAAGTACGCCCAATATCAGGAGGAGATCCTTTTGCTCGAAAAGGAGCTGGATCCTCTTATTAAGGACCTTTCAGACGGTATGGACAGGGACGCTGATGCCTTTGAGCCCCTTTCAAGGGCATACTCCCTTCCGAAGGAGACTCCCGAAGAAGAGAAAAGGAGGCAGAAGGTGATGGAGGAAGCCCTGGTCACCGCATCGGAGGCACCCTTAAGTCTTATGGAGGACATACTTAAGGCTTCGAAGATCACTTTGAGGGTATCTGAGATAGGAAGCAGCCTTGCCATCAGCGATGCAGGTGCTGCGGCACAGCTTCTGGGGGCTTCCATGAAGGCTGCCTCCTTAAATGTTTTTATAAATACCGGCCTTATGAAGGACAGGGACAGGGCGGAGGACATGAAATGCAGGGCGGAGGAGCTTATAAAAGAGAACGAAGAACTGTGCCTTAAGGCATATGACAACGTGTTAACAAGGATCAGTTAATAAGACCGCCTAAGGGGCTCACAAAAGGATTGATCAGGGGAGTGTAAAAATGATAAAGGGTGTGTTAAAGGGAGCCGGGGTTGCAAAGGCTCTTAATGAAAGGATACTCGAAGGTCTTAAGGGGCTTGATAAAAAGCCTAAGCTGGCAATAGTCAGGGTGGGTGAAAAGGCAGATGATCTTGCCTATGAAAGGGCGGCCGTAAAAAAGCTTGAAAAACTGGGCATGGACCATCAGGTCTTCGGCTTTGACGGGGATATTTCAAATGAGGCTTTTCTGGAAGGCTTTAAGAGGATAAACGAAGACCAAAGCGTGGACGGGATCCTTATTTTCAAGCCGCTTCCAAAGCAGATCGACTCACGGCAGGTCGACCGGATGATCGATCCTCAAAAGGATCTTGACGGGATCAGTCCTGTCAACATGGCAAAGGTCTATGCCGGGGATGAAAGCGGTTTTGCTCCCTGCACGGCCCAGGCCGTTATCGAGGCTCTTAAATATGCAGAGGTCGACCTTGAAGGAAAGAACGTGACTGTCATCGGCAGGAGTCTGGTGATCGGAAAGCCGGTTGCAATGCTCCTTATTAAAAACAACGCAACAGTTACCGTCTGCCACACAAGGACCAGGGACCTTAAGGAAAAATGCGCTTCGGCTGATATCCTTGTGGCAGCCGCCGGGAAGGCCAAAATGGTGGACGCCGGCTTTGTGGGTGACGGACAGATTGTCATGGACGTGGGAATAAATGTGGATGAGGAGGGGAATATGTGCGGAGACGTGGACTTTGATGCCGTGTCCGGAAAATGTGCCCTCATAACACCGGTTCCCGGAGGTATCGGATCCATAACCACCTCGGTCCTTGCCCTTCATCTCCTTGAAGCGGCAAGGAAAAAGGGATGACCTGCATCAGAAAAACTTCAATTTACGACAGCTTTGTCTGCACTGAGGACAGGTGTCCGGAAAACTGCTGCAGGGGCTGGCGGATCCATATCGACGATAAGACCGTGCAGAAATATCTTGAGATGAAGGGCATGAAGGGGGTCTGCATAAGGCTTTTTATGCATATCGACGACTACATGCCCTATTTTTCCAAAAAGGCCATCCGCTGTCCCCTCCTGACCCTGGACTGGCACTGTGCCATCCAGCGCCACATCGGTGTTCAGTGCATGCCTGAGATCTGCCGGAGATTTCCCAGGGACATAAGAAACTACGGCAGCTTCACGGAGTATCACCTGGATCTTTCCTGCACCCATGCAGCGTTTCTTCTGCTTGAAAACTGCGGCAAGGTTACCCTTGAAGAATATGAGGGAGAGTCGGAGGCTCCCCGCTACGGAAATAATGATGACGGGGACTTTCTTGAGGACTTATGCACTTCAAGAAAGAAGCTGCTGGAATATTTTAAGGTCAGGGATAAAGGCGATATATATGAGCTGGACGAGATTTTCAGGAAGGCCCTGGACATAGCCTTCGATGACCACGAAAGGGTGCTTTCCTGCAGGGATGAGGGCAGGGCGGAAAGGATACCTGTGAAGGTCTTTCCCCTTCCTGTTGAGATCCTTAACGATATGATCGGCAAAAGCCTCTATAAGGACAAAATGCTCTGGTATTCCCCCTTTTTCTACAGGCTGTTTAAGCTCTATTTCAGGTATTTCGACCACCTTACCCCCACAAAGGGAGAATACCTTTATAAAACCCTCTTAAAGGATCTTCTTGCCGGATATCCTGACGTGAATGCCCATATGTTTGAATATATCCGCTACAGCCTGGAAAGGGACTATCTGACCACCTTTGAGGACTACAGCTTCATAAAGCGGATCCTGGATGCCCTTTTGTGTTCAAATGTCATCCTGCTTCTGGAGGCTGTTTATTTTAAGCGCTATTCTGTCATGAATCCGCAGATCGAGGCCAGGATCATCTCCCTGGTTGAAAGAAGGGCAAGGCACAATGACTTCATCATCGGAAAGCTGGCGGACATCTTAAGACTTAGCTCTCCGGAATATTTTTCATCGAAAAGGTAACTGTTCGGGAGTTTTCAGTTCCAGGGCGGGTTCTGGGGGTTTCCGAAGACCATGCAGAAGCCCAGCTTGCAGTTTAAGGCACATTCATCATAAAGATCGGCTGAAATGTAGCTTTTTCCCATACCGTTATCTATGATCTTAAAGCCTCTTAAAAGGCCGTCTGGCCTTCTGTCTGTTTCAAGCACCGCGATCATATGGTCGGCATAGCCGTCGGGGATCCTCTTCCAGAGCATGGAGGAATCCACGCAGACCCCTGCGGTGTGGCCGCTGTCTATGATGTCACCCAGCTCGTCACAGTCTATGGGACCTGAAAGGGCGGCAGAGTTACCGGTTCCGTGCAGCTCGTTTAAGGCTGCGGTGGTTATGAAGATCCCCTCAGCACTCATTCCCTCATCAGGTGTCCAAAGACCCAGACGGGAGGCCAGATCCAGGGTCTCCTTTAAGGTACACTCCCCGTTATCGTTAAATTTGTTCAGGCAGTTTATCATGGTCATGGGGGTGCAGGCTCCGTGGAGGGCGCGTCCCCCATAGGTGTAGTCGGACATTTTGTAGTAGAGGGTCAGGGGAGTGTCATGCCCTGAGGAGACGGGATCTTTTTTTAAGTCCGAAAGGGAATCCCCGGAGATGGTCACCACAAAATTTGCCGAAGGGGCGGTTGAAGAAGCTTTTTCACCGGATCCTTTTTCGGGGATGACAATCTCCTCCCTTAAAACACCGGGAGCAGCCTCTTCCTCCAAAGCCCCGGTGTCCGGGGAATCCATGGTTATGGCTCTGTCCTCCTTAGCCGCCCTTTCAAACAACTCCTCAAAACTGAGCCCCTCAGGGAGACAGACCTTAATATCCGGAGATACGGAATTTACGGAAGGGACGGAGATCTCGGGAGCGGGAAAATCCACCTCCGGGACATTGTCTCGTTTAAGGTCAACGTCCACGGAGGGTGAAGAAACATAAACCCGGTTGCTGCTGACCCTCACGGAGCCCCTGACTAAAGGAATATCCGGTGTCTGATCCGGCCCGGTCCGGCCGCAGGAGACACAAAGCAGGAAAGCCGCAGATAAAATTGTCATAAGAAAGATCTTCCATGTTTTCATATTCTGATTTTAACCCCCCGGGGGACAGGGGTCAAAGGAAGAAAGAAAAGGGAAGGATAAAGATTTCACCTGTTATTGATTTTTTTACCCTTTACAAAAATTCTATTCCTGTTAAAATAAGAGAGCACAATATCTGGTGTAAAAAAATAAATCTCAGAACAATATATAGTGGAATGCCGGGCTGGCGGGAAACATCCGTTTTCCGGCCGGCCGGGGAAGCGCTCATTAAGGAAATGTGAAAAAGGACTGCCCGGACTGCTGCCTTTGGCGACGGTCTTAAGGGGCGGGTGAGTTCAAATCGCTTGCATCCACTGAAATGCAAAGGGGTCAAAATGGAAGAAAGAGTCAACGTTAATGTCATCAAGAGAAACGGTCAGGAGGTAACCTTCGACCTTGAGAAGATCGTGAACGCCATAGTCAGGGCCAATCAGGAGGTGGACAGGATCCACCAGATGAACGAGTACCAGATCCAGGCCGTGGCAGACAACATTGAGAAGGAGGTGAAACGTTCTTCTCATGCGGTTAACGTTGAGGATATCCAGGAACTGGTGGAACGGGGCATAATGGAAATGAGGGGCTTTGAGGTTGCCCAGAAGTATGTCCGCTACAGATATAAGAGAAATCTTGCAAGAAAATCCAACACCACGGATGACGGGATCCTCTCCCTTATCGACCAGGCAAATGAGGAGGTTAAGCAGGAAAACTCCAACAAGAATCCCGTGATCAACTCCACCCAGAGGGACTATATGGCAGGAGAGGTGAGCAAGGATCTCACCAAAAGGGTCCTGCTTCCCGAGGACATTGTCAGGGCTCATGAAGAGGGGATCATCCACTTCCACGATTCCGACTATTTTGCCCAGAGAGAGCACAACTGCGACCTCATCAACCTTGAGGATATGCTCCAGAACGGCACCGTCATCAGTGAAACACTCATCGAGAAGCCCCACAGCTTCTTTACTGCCTGCAATGTGACCACCCAGATCGTGGCCCAGGTTGCCAGCAACCAGTACGGGGGACAGTCCTTCACTCTTTCCCATCTGGCTCCCTTTGTGGATGTGAGCCGCAGGAAGATCAGGGCAGACGTCATTGCGGAAAGAAAGGAATGCGGTGAAAGCCTTGACGACGGTATCATCGACAGGCTCACGGAAATGAGGCTGGCGGAGGAGATAAAAAGCGGGATCCAGACCATCCAGTACCAGCTCATCACCCTTATGACCTGTAACGGCCAGGCTCCCTTCGTGACCATGTTCATGTATCTTGACGAGGTTCCCGAGGGACAGACCAGGGAGGATCTTGCCGCCATCATAAGAGAAGTTCTGACCCAGAGGATCAAGGGGGTTAAAAATGAGAAGGGAGTCTGGATCACACCTGCCTTCCCCAAGCTCATTTATGTCCTGGATGAGGACAACATAAACATCGATTCCAAATACTGGGAGCTCACAAAGCTGGCGGCTAAATGCACGGCCAGGCGCATGGTTCCGGACTACATCTCGGCAAAGAAGATGAAGGAATATAAGAACGGGGACGTTTATCCCTGCATGGGCTGCAGGTCTTTTCTGACACCGGATACGGCCGGAATGGGTCCGGACGGCAGTCATAAATATTACGGCCGCTTTAACCAGGGGGTTGTCACCATAAATCTGGTGGATGTGGCCTGCTCCTCAAACGGGGACATGGACGAGTTCTGGCGGATCCTTGATGAAAGGCTTGAGCTCTGTCACAAGGCCTTAAGGTGCAGGCATGAGAGGCTTAAGGGCACGGTGTCGGATGTGGCACCCATCCTCTGGCAGTACGGAGCCCTTTCAAGGCTTAAAAAAGGAGAAAAGATAGATAAGCTTCTTTTCGGAAACTATTCCACGATCTCCCTTGGATATGCGGGTATTTATGAGATGTGCGTCAGGATGCTTGGAAGATCCCACACCGACGACGAGGCCAAGCCCTTTGCCCTTAAGGTCATGCAGTACATGAACGACAAGTGCGCAAAGTGGAGGAGTGAGGAGAACATCAGCTATTCCCTTTACGGAACTCCCATGGAATCCACCACCTATAAATTCGCCAAGTGCCTGCAGAAGCGCTTCGGCATCATCCAGGGTGTCACGGACAAAAACTACATCACCAACAGCTATCACGTGCATGTGTCCGAGAATATCGATGCCTTCAGCAAGCTTAAGTTTGAATCGGACTTCCAGAAGCTGTCACCCGGTGGAGCCATCAGCTACGTTGAGGTTCCCGATATGCAGAACAACATCCCCGCGGTGCTCTCTCTCATGAGGTTCATCTATGATAACATCATGTATGCGGAGCTTAATACCAAGAGCGACTACTGCCAGGTCTGCGGATATGAAGGTGAAATAAAGATCAAAGAAGACGATCACGGAAAGCTGGTCTGGGAATGCCCGGGCTGCGGCAACAGGGATCAGGATAAGATGTTTGTGGCCAGGAGGACCTGCGGCTACATCGGAACCCAGTTCTGGAACCAGGGCAGGACACAGGAGATCCGGGACCGGGTCCTGCACATGAGCGTGTCGTGAGAGAGGCCTGACACATCAGCACAAACTCCCTGGCATTGTCATCCCGAGCGCAGCCGAGGGATCTTATTCCACGGCAGAACAGTTTTTATAGATAAAACCCTGCGATGAAGTCCGGCGCAGGGTTTTTCATGAGTCGGAGGGTCATAGAAAGGAAAGGCCATGAACTACGGAAAAGTAATTTACTGCGATGTGGCAAACGGGGTGGGATGCAGGACATCCCTGTTTGTCAGCGGCTGCACCCATCACTGTCCGGGCTGCTTTAATCCGGAAACCTGGGACTTTAACTACGGACAGAGCTTTGATGAGGAGACTGAAGAAAAGATAATCGGATCCATAAAGCCCGACCATATCGACGGGCTTACGATCCTGGGCGGGGAGCCCATGGAGCCTTCAAATCAGGAGGTCATCTGCCCTTTTTTAAGGCGGGTAAAGAAGGAGGCGGGCCATGCAACGGTCTGGATCTATTCAGGCTTCACCTTTGAGGAACTGACGGATCCGGAAAACTCAAGATGCCACACGGAGCTTACTGAGGAGATCCTTTCAATGACCGATGTACTTGTTGACGGGAGGTTTATAATAGATAAGAAAGACATCAGGCTGAGCTTCAGGGGGAGTTCCAACCAGAGGATCATCGATGTGCAAAGCTCCCTTAAGGAGAAGAGGGTTGTTGTGCTTGAAGACCTTTAGCTCTTAAAACGTATTTCAGGAAGGAAATGTGATTTGGCAGAAACGGTAAAAGAAAACAAGATGGGCGTGATGCCCGTAAAGAAGCTCATAATCTCAATGTCGCTGCCCATGATGGTGTCCATGCTTGTCCAGGCGCTCTACAACATCGTTGACAGCGTCTTTGTTTCAAGGATAAACGAGGAAGCGCTGACGGCAGTGACCCTTGCCTTTCCAATGCAGACTCTCATCATATCCCTGGCTTCGGGAACCGGAGTCGGGATCAATGCCCTGCTTTCAAAGGCACTGGGGGAGAAGAATTTTGAAAGGTCGGATAAGGCAGCCAACATGGGAATTTTCCTGACCGTCTTTAACTATGTGATCTTTCTTGCGGTGGGACTGCTCTTTACAAACCCCTTCATTCATTCCCAGACGGACGATCCTAAGATCGCCCTTTACGGGTCACAGTATCTTTCGATCATCTGTGTCCTGTCCTTCGGAGCCATGTTCCAGATGACCTGGGAAAGGCTTCTGCAGTCCACGGGAAAGACCTTCTATTCCATGATAACCCAGCTCACGGGAGCCATAATAAACATGATCATGGATCCCATACTGATCTTCGGAATGTTCGGCTTTCCAAGGCTTGAGGTGGCGGGAGCAGCCTATGCCACCATATTCGGACAGCTCATTGCCGGAACCATCGGAATGATCTTTAACATCAGGCTGAACAGGGAGATACATATTTCCCTTAAATCCATCATAAAGCCGGACTTTAACATCATAAAAAGGATCTACGCGGTGGGAATCCCCTCAATACTCATGATGTCCATAGGCTCTGTCATGACCTATTCCATGAACCGGATCCTGGGGATCTTTTCCTCGACGGCAACGGCAGTCTTCGGGGTATATTTCAAGCTTCAGAGCTTCATATTCCTGCCGGTGTTCGGCTTAAATAACGGTCTGATCCCGGTTATGGCCTACAACTTCGGAGCCAGAAACAGGGACAGGATCATGGAGGCTCTCAGGTTCTCCATAGGTCTTGCCTTTTCCATCATGGTCTTCGGAACCATCGTATTCCAGCTCTTTCCGTCACAGCTCCTGGATCTTTTTTCGGCATCTGACCACATGAAGGAGATCGGGATCCCGGCTCTTAGGATAATCTCCATCCACTTTCCCCTGGCAGGGATCGCCATAGCCTTAGGGTCGGTCTTCCAGGCCTTTTCAAAGCCGGTGTATTCCCTCATCATTTCCGTGTGCAGACAGCTGGTTGCCCTGATCCCTGCGGCATATCTTTTCTCGCTCACGGGAAACGTGAGGAACGTGTGGTTTGCTTTTCTGGTGGCAGAGGCGGTGTCTTTGACTTTGTCGGTCTTCTGCTATAAAAGGGTTCACAGGGATATAATAATAAAATTATGAAAGTAACAGTTCAAAGCATATTCGGGCATTTTTGCGGGTCTGCCCGCAGAAAATGCGGGATTGGTCCGGCATGAAAAACGATCTTACGCAGGGAAACATCCTGGGAGTCATCTTCAGGTTTTCGCTTCCCTTTATCATATCCAACTTTCTTCAGACTTTTTACGGCCTTGCCGATCTTTTCATCACGGGACAGTTTAACGGTGCAGCGGTCATAACGGCGGTGTCTGTGGGATCACAGATAACCCACATGCTGACGGTGGTGATCGTGGGTCTTTCCACCGGAGGAGCGGTTGTCTTAGGGATTGCAGCCGGGGCAGGGGACAGGAAGCAGAAGAGTGCCGCCATAGGAAACACTGTGAGGATCTTTGCCATTTTTTCGGTCCTTCTGACGGCTCTCCTGCTGATCTTTACGGATGATATATTAAAGCTCCTCTCAGTTCCGCCGGAGGCCTTTGAGAGCGCAAGGGACTATGTGACCATATGCTTTTTCGGGGTGGTCTTCATAACCGCCTATAACGTCCTTGCAGGCATCTTCAGGGCACTGGGGGATTCAAGGACACCCATGTTTTTTGTGGCGGCTGCCGGGGTTGTTAACGTGGTCCTTGACTATGTTTTCATAGGTCCCATGTCCATGGGGGCAGGGGGAGCTGCTCTTGCCACCATCTTAAGCCAGGCCTTAAGCGTTGTCCTTGCCATCATTTTTCTGTTTAAGAAGGAGGATGTGAGCCTTAAAAGGGAGGATCTGAAAAGAGATCAGGCTGTTTCCGGGAAGATCTTAAGAACAGGGGTGCCTGTTGCCCTGCAGGAGGGCTTCATCCAGGTCTCCTTTCTTGTGATAACCGCAATTGCAAACAGGAGGGGAGTTGATACGGCGGCAGCCGTGGGGATAGTTGAAAAGATCATAAGCTTCCTTTTCCTCATTCCTTCAGCCATGCTGTCCACCGTTTCCATGATAACGGCTCAGTGCATAGGGGCAGGAAGGCACGAAAGGGGAAGGCAGACCCTTAAATGGTGCTGTATCATCTGTTTTTCGGCAGGCACGATCTTTTTTATCATGGCTCAGTTTTTCGGGGCTCAGATCCTGGGGATCTTTGCCCATGACGAGCCGGAGGTCATAAGACTGGGAGCCCAGTATTTTTCCTCATATTCCGTGGACTGTGCCCTGGCCGGGATCCATTTTTGCTTTTCGGGGTATTTCAATGCCTGCCAGAAATCCTGGATCACCTTTTTGCATAACAGCCTGTCCATCATCCTTTTAAGGATCCCGGGGTCATATTTTGCAGCGGTCCGTTATCCCGATACCCTTTTTCCCATGGGAATGGCAGCTCCCTTAGGATCCCTTCTTTCCGTCATAATCTGCGTGGGCTTCTATCTCTGTCTGCAAAGACCGGCAAAAAAACTGCCTTCCTAATAGTTTCTTTCTTTAATGATCTCGTCACTTAAAAGAGTGACCTTCTTTTTCTGGGATCCGGTCCAGACACTGACCACCAGGGGTTCGGCAGAAAAGATCTGCTCGTCTATGTACTGGTCATGGATCAGGGTCTCACCCCTTTCAAGAGCCTCGATCATCTTAAGGAGCTTTGGACCGTATTCGGGATTACATTCCACGTTTGTGCCTATGTCACCGCTTTGGGTGAGCAGGAGACCGGCTCTTGTGGAGTCAAAGGATATGAGCATGATGTCCCCGTGCTCAAAGTCTGTCCCTATGTGCTTTCCCGTCTTTTCGATGGCTTCCTTTGCCCCGAAGGCCTCGTTGTCATTTTCGCAGTAGACCACGTTTATGGAATCCCTGTGGGTCTTAAGCATCTTTTCCATGACCTCAAAGCCCTTGGCTTTTGTGAATTCCCCGCTTTCCTTTGCCACTATGTGCCAGTTGGGATAGCGCTGTTCAGCCTCTTCAAGAGCCTTTGTCCGTCCAAGCTGGGCGGAGGAATCCAGGGTTCCCTGAATGTCTGCAATGTTGATCCGGCCGTGAATACCCTTTGCATCAAGATAGGCCTTAAGCCAGCCGCAGGCCAGGTCTCCTTCAAGCTTAAAGTCGGAGCCGATCCAGGCTGTGTACAGGGAAGGATCCTGAACGTCAACCCTCCTGTCCACGATGATCACCGGGATTGCGGCATCTCTTGCCTCCATCAGGGTGCTTTCCCAGCCGATCTCGGTTATGGGATCTATTATGATGTAGTCCACATTCTGGTCAATGAATTCCCGAACTGCCTTGATCTGGTTTTCCTGCTTTTGCTGGGCATCGTTGAAGATGAGGTTGAAGCCGTTTTCAACCGTCAGGGCCTTCTGGACGGAGGCACTTGAGGCAAGGCGCCAGTCGCTTTCGGCACCTACCTGGGTGAAGCCGACTGTGATGAGATCCTTAGATGCGGGAACCTCGGCTTCCTGACCGGATGAATAACCGCAGCCGTACAAAAGCACGGCCGCGGTTAAAAGGAGAAAGATCTTATTAAATACTTTCAATGATATAACCTACTTTTTCCTGGCACGCATTGCCGCAAACAGACTCTGGATAACGATGAACACGAACAGGAGTGCGGCGGTTAAGATGTTGGGCCAGGAGCTTGCAAGCTTTCCGTTTGTCTTAACGATGGAGGATATGGTTCCGTTTATGAGGACTCCGAAGAAGGTTCCGATCACGTTTCCGACACCTCCGGTCAGCAATGTTCCGCCGATGACCGCCGATGAAATGGCATCCATTTCAAGTCCCAGAGCCTGCTGAACGGAGCCGGCCATGGTGTTTAGGCAGTAGCAGATCCCTCCGATGGAGGTCAGAACGGATGAGAGCATATAGGCCTTCATCTTTGTGAGCTTAACGTTAAGTCCCATCATGGCTGCCGACTGTTCGCCGCCTCCGATGGCATAGAGGGCGCGTCCGAACCGGGTGTACCTTAACATGAGGAAGATGAGGATCAGCACGATGAGGGCTATGATAACCTCCACCCTTATGAAGGGAGCCATATATTTACCCTTATTGTTCACATAGCCTCCGAAGGGGAGGATGATCTTTGCGTTTGCCCAGTTGTAGAAGGTGGGATTGATCTCCTGGGTTATGGACACCTGATCCGTACAGATCACGGCTGTCATACCTCTTGCAAAGAACATTCCGGCCATGGTCACTATGAAGGGCTGTATCTGAAGAAAGCCGATAAGATACCCCTGAACCAGACCGAAGACGATGCCTATGAGGAGAACGAGAAGGCACATGGGAACAGCCCCGATACCATTTCTCATTCCGACAGCAAGGAGCATGCAGTCCATGGCCACCAGGGAACCCACGGAGATATCGATGCCGGCTGTAAGCATGACTATGGTCAGACCGCAGGCAACACAGATCAGTCCCGAATTGGTGATCAGGATGTTCAGAAAGGTCTGCAGGTGAGTGAAGCCCTTATGTCCGTAGGCTATGCAGCCTCCCGCATACATGACAATGAACAGGACAATGGTTATGAGCAGCAGCATGGTGTTTGAATTGAGATTTTTTAATTTTTTCATGATTATGCTGCCTCCTTCAGCTGGTTTGTTTTCTGGTTGGCGCGTTTCCTGAAGTATGCCTTCAAAGGAGCGGACTGGATGGCAACGATCAGGATCACGATGATGGCCTTGTACACGGGAGCCTGGTCGGTTGAAACACCCAGGGCATAGAGGGTTGTGGTTATGGCCTGTATCGTATATGCGCCTATGATGGAGCCTGCAAGGTTGAACTTGCCGCCGCCCAGTGAGTTTCCTCCAAGGGCAACTGCAAGGATGGCATCCATTTCATAGTAGAGACCGATGTTGTTGGAGTCGGCACTGGTGATCCTGGAGGAGTTCACAAGACCTGCAACCCCGGCAAAAAGACCGCAGATCACGTAGGTGAGGAAGATGATCTTTTTGGAATTAAGTCCCGCTATGCGGCTGGCCTTGGAATTGATTCCGACCGACTGGATGTACATACCAAGGGAGGTCTTCCTGAGAACCAGGGCTACGATGGCGGTGCATATGGCAGCTATGATTATGGGGGTGGGCAAAGGACCTGTGAAGGATCCGAAGGCACCGAAGCTGGGGTTTCTGACATAAACTATCAGGTTGTTGCAAAGGAGCAGACCGATGGCTCTTGCCGCCGAGAAAAGGATCAGGGTGGCGACCATGGGCTGGATCCCGAAATAGGCAACCAGTGTTCCGTTAAAGATACCGCAAAGGGCACCCATGAAGAAGGCTGCAAGAACTCCCACGATCAGGGGCACTGCCAGATCGTTGGTTGAGGAAACCCCGTAGCCTGCAAGGAGCATACAGCAGAAGCTGGCGGAAAGACTCATGACGGAACCCACCGAGATATCCGTTCCGGCAGAGGAGGAGACCACCAGGGTCATTCCCAGAGCCAATATGGCAACCTCGCTTCCGCGGTTTAGGATGTCTATAATACGTCCGTAGAAAATGGTACCGTTTGAAGTCGTCTGGTTTAAGGTTATCAAAAAGAACGAAAGGGGATTGGAACCCACCGCAGCGTCATGAATGATGTTTACTGCCATGACCAGTATAAGTGCCAGCACGGGCAGGAAGAGCGGCTGCGATTTGATCTTTTTCCAAAGCTGTGACTGATTGTTCGATTTCATTATTCTTCACCTCCTCCTGCTATGGCATGCATTACCTTCTGCTCCGTGATGTCTCCGCCGACCTCGCCCACCTTTTCGCCGTCGCGCATGATGACCATACGGTTGCAGGTACGCACCATTTCCATGATCTCGGAGGATATGAACATGATGCTCTTTCCTTCCTCGGCAAGCTTTAAGATGAGCTTCTGGATCTCTGTCTTTGTTCCTATGTCGATTCCGCGGGTAGGCTCATCGAGAATGAGAAAATCGGGGTTTGTTGCAAGCCAGCGGGCAAGGATCACCTTCTGCTGGTTTCCTCCGGAAAGCTGCTTGATCAGCGTTTCGGGAGAGGGGGTCTTTATGGAAAGAAGCTCGATATATTTGTCTGCGATCTCGTTCTGCTTCTGTCTTGAAAGCTTCTTAAAGGTTCCTGTCCGGGCCTGAAGAGCCAGGATTATGTTCTCCCTGACGGAAAGATCGGCAATGATACCCTCAGCCTTTCTGTCGTCAGGAAGCATTCCCATGCCGAGATTCATGGCATCAATGGGCTGGCGGATGTGAACCTCCTTATCCTTGACCTTAAGTGTTCCGGTTGAAGCCCTGTCGGCTCCGTAGATGGACCTTGCCAGTTCGCTTCTTCCGGATCCCAGAAGTCCGCCCACGCCGATGACCTCTCCCTTGTGAATGTCGAGGTCGAAGGGCTTAACGGTTCCCGTGTGGGAAAGACCCTTAGCCGAGATCTCAAGAGGCTCGTGGGAAAGATCTTTTTCCTCGCCCTTGATGGAGGCCAGATCGTCCAGGTCCTTACCCATCATTGCCGCCACCAGCTTGACTCTGGGAAGATCGGCGATTGGGTATTCACCAACCAAAGTTCCGTTCCTTAAAACGGTTATACGGTCACAGACTGCATAGACCTGCTCAAGGAAATGGGTAACGAAAATGATCCCGACTCCCTTTTCCTTAAGCATCCTCATGAGTTTGAAGAGCTTTTCAACCTCTTCGTCATCCAGAGAAGAGGTGGGCTCATCGAGGATCAGCACCTTGCAATCCATATCTACAGCCCTGGCGATGGCAACCATCTGCTGTATCGCAAGGGAATAATTTTCAAGATTCTGGGTAACATCAACATTTATTCCCAGATCGTCCATTATCTTCTGGGATTTAACATTATAGGATTTGCGGTCCACTGTTTTGAATTTGGTCAGAGGCTCGCGTCCTATAAAAAGATTTTCCGCAACCGAGAGGTTGGGGCAGAGATTTACTTCCTGATAAACCGTTGAAATTCCCACATTCTGGGCATCTCTGGTGGAATGATTCTTAATGGCTCCGTTGATACCGGCTATGTGGATTTCTCCGGCTTCAAAGTCATTTATACCGGTCAGACATTTGATCAGAGTGGATTTACCGGCTCCGTTCTCACCCATAAGAGCATGGATCTCGCCTTTGCGCAGTGTGAAGTTGACCTTCGACAGTGCCTTTACCCCCGGAAAGGTCATACTTATGCCGCGGGCTGTTAAAACCACATTGTTATCCATTGCACTTTCTCCTTTCCTTTACCTTTATTTCTTCTAAAAAGGGGAGCCCTGGATTACCGGGGCTCCCCTGGGTTTGTTATCTTTTATAGATAGCAGTTTTTTTTCAGTTCAGAGGGATCAATACTGAGCTTCGATAACATCATCGGTAACTTCGATCATGCTCATAGCCTTGCCGTCAACTGAGAAGTCAACGATCTGATCCTTAAGTGCATACCAGTTATCGGGAACGAGGATTTCCTTCTCGGGTGTTCCGCCTGAGTGAAGGGTCTTGATAACTTCCTCAACTGTAGGAGCTGCAAGAGGGTTGCACTCGAAATCAGCTGTGATCTTGCCGGCCTGAACTTCCTTAAGACCTGCTGTACAAGCATCATAGGAGATAAGGATCACATCGTTGCCGGGGCCATACTTAACGCCTGCGTTGTCCATGGCTGTCATGGCACCAAATGCCTCGTTATCGTTCTCGCAAACTACTACGTTGAACTTGCCTTCATAAGACTTGCAGTAAGACTCCATAACCTGCTGGCCGCCTTCCTCTGTGAAGTCACCGGTCTGCTTGTCAAGGATCTTCCAGCCTTCCCTGTCAGCTATCTCTGAGAATCCGTCTGTACGTCCGATCTGAGCTGAAGAACCTGTTGTTCCCTGGATGATAAGAGCGTTGATCTCTTTGATACCCTGCTTCTCTGCATAAGCTTTAAGCCACTCGCCTGCTGCCTTTCCTTCTGTAAGGAAGTCGGAGCCTACCCATGAAACATACTTGTCGGAATCGTCGATGGTTCTGTCGATAACGATTACAGGGATTCCTGCGTCATCGCACTCTGTAAGGACTGTATCCCATCCTGTTGAAACGATGGGGTCGATGATGATGTAGTCAACGCCCTGCTCGATGAATCCACGAACTGCCTCGAGCTGTGCTGCTGAATCATTGTCGCAGTCTACAAAACTTAATTCATAACCGTTTGCTGCTGAGAAAACATCCTGAGCTGACTTTGTTGAAGCTGTACGCCAGTCAGACTCATGTCCAACCTGTGCGAAACCAACTGTGATAACTCCGTCTGTGCTTCCTGCATCCTCTGCAACTGCTTCCTCTGCTTCTTCAGCATCGGCAACCTCTGTAGTCTCCTCTTCAGCGGGCTCCTCAGCAGGCTCTTCTGCTGCGGGCTCCTCAGCTGCGGGCTCTGCTGCGGGTGCAGCTGCCTGCTGTGTGCTTCCGCATCCGGCGATAAGTCCGGCTGCAAGAACAACTGAAAGGATAGTACTAACCAGTTTCTTCTTCATTTCTTTTCCTCCTGTTTGATATGATCCCGGGACTTCTGAAAATCTGCCCGGATATCAGTATTTTGTTGGAAGCAGAAAAGCTTCCTGTTACTGATACCCATTATAGGATCATTTTGAGGGGGTATCCATGGACTTATTTATCTTAATGGTTTTTATTTTTATCGGAAATATGAACAGATTATGAATAAATTATGATTTTTTATCCAAAAGGTTGAAATTTTTATCCGTGTTATCCGTGCTCCTGGGAATGAGGACCTCGATACGGGTTCCTTCCTTATAGACGCTGTCAATCTTAAGACCGTAGGCTTCACCGTAGTTCAGGCGGAGCCGCTGGGCCACGTTTGCCAGACCGAAGCCGGTGTTGTCCTCTCCGGGGCTTATGCTGCCCTCCAGGATTCCCTTAAGCTTTTCAAGGGTGGGAGGATCCATACCCATGCCGTCATCTTCCACGAAAAGGCAGAGATCCTCTCCGGCCTCCCTTATCCCGATCTTTATCATGCCCCTGCCGCGCTTGTTCTTGATCCCGTGGTAGAGGGCATTTTCCACCAGAGGCTGGAGGGTCATCTTTATGATCAGATAGTCATGATATTTTTCGGGAATATCTATTTCATAGGAAAGGATGTCACTGTACCTGAATTTCTGTATGCTCAGATATGCATCGATATGGGAGATCTCCTCGCTGATCCTGATGAAATCCCTTCCTCCGGAAAGAGTGGTGCGGAAGAACTGGGACAGGGCAGTGACAATGGATGCCACCTGCTCCTTCTGACCGTCCTCGGAAAGCCAGAGGATGTTATCCAGGGTATTGTAGAGAAAATGGGGGTTGATCTGAGCCTGAAGGAGCTTAAGCTCCAGATTTCTTGAGATCTTCTGCTCCCTTTTTATGTCCTCCACAAGGATGCCGATCTGCTCCACCATGTTGTTAAAGCTGTCGGAAAGCAGGGCCATCTCATTTTCCCGGTCTGCTATGACGGCTCTTGCCGTGAAATCCCCGTTTGCCACCTTTCCGGTCATTTTCACCAGGGTGGCAACGGGAGAGGTGATGCTCTTTGTGATCACGACGGAAAAGATGACCACCAGAAGCAATATGGAAACGGACAGGATTATGGTGATCCTGTTCAGGAACTGCCGGTAGTCCTCCATCTTCAGACGCAGGGTTTCCATGTTTTCGGCTTCATAGTAGATATATTCCGTTATACGGTCCTGGATGAGGTCGGTTATGATCCTGATGTCCGTGTCCAGACGGACCATGTTTTCGTCGTAGTGGCCGCTGATCTTAACAGTGCTGTTGATGTCGTTCATTCTTTTTCTCAAGGTGATCAGCAGCTTGATGGCGCTTTTTAAGCGGTTGACCGCTTCGGAGGAGGTTGACACCTGCTTAAGGTTCTCGAAGGAGGTTTCCGCATCGGTGATCATCCTGTCGGGATTCTTCATGCCCAGCTCTGTCTCCACCTCGAATTTGTCCAGTGACCTGGCCACCATCTGATAGACCACAGCGTCCATATCCTCTTTGAAGATGGTGTTATATTCATTGGCCCGGGTGATGTTCTGGACGATGGCGTCATAGGATTCACCCATCTGGTTTAAGCTGTAGAGAATGAAAAAGGTAAGGACGGTTAAGGGGACAATGACAATGATGCTTAAGAGGGCAAGCTTGTTTTTCAGGGACATCCTGTTGAAAAAGAAGACTTTTCCGGGAAACTTATTCATTTTCTTTCCTGCCTCTTAAGCGGTATTCCCTGGCTGTCATCTTCTGGGTCTTCTTGAAGGTGTAGCTGAAATAGTGGGGATCCTTGTAGCCCACCTGATAGGCGATCTCCGAGCTCTTAAGGTCGGTGGTCATCAGAAGCTCCTTTGCCTTCTCCATCCTTTTGCCGATGAGATATTCGATAAAGGTCACGCCCATTTCCTGGGAAAAGATGGCGGAGAAGTGGTTGGGAGAGATATTGGCGACAGAGGAGACCGTATTTAAGGAAATGTCCTCCCTGTCAAAGTTTTCATCAATGTAGTTAAGGGCATCGTGAAGGAGTCTGCCGTATTTTTTTGCGCTGCCCCTGTCCCTGATGCTAATGGCTTCCTTCAGGCATTTTTTAAGGAAATCCAGGCTGTCCCTGCTGTTTTTCATTTCCTTTAAGACGGAATTGATGTTGGAGGAATCCTTTAAGAGCTCTTCGGGGTCGGCACCGATCCCGGACAGGAACCGCATCATGATGAAATAGCAGTCCATGGTCACATAGTTAAGGAAGATCCCGGAATTGAGGTTCTGATCGCCGATGGCGGCAAAAACCCCTTCCATGAAGGGATCGGCCTCGTCATAGGTGCCGGTTTTCAGAAAGGTTTCAAGAGCCTTATGGGACTGGTCGTTGGCAGCCAGCCTGAAAAGATCCTCCGTGGTCTCCTTCTCATCCGCAGGGGGAAGGACCTCATTTTCCTCGCTGTAATAGACTATCCTGTCCGAAGGATCCAGAAATCTCTGGGAGAAGGCCTTGCTTGCTTCAAAATAGGTGTTCTTGATCTCGCTTATGCGGTTTACCACACATCCGACCCCTATGAAGCAGCGGGAATCCTTAAAGCTTTCGGCCAGTGCCATTGCCTCTTTCAGAAAGGCCTCAGCCCCGGCATTTACATCCTCGTCACTGCCTGTTATGAGGATTATGAACCCGTCCATTCCCCGGTCCACCATGCAGGAGGAGGGATAGGACTTAGAGATGATGTCGCTTAAGCCCTTTCTGAACTCGTTCCTTGTTTCGGAATAGGCATCCGAGCTTTCCCCCTTAAGACCGAAAAAGAGACGGGCAATGCGGTAATTCATGGCTGTGAGGTTGACATTTAACTCCTTTGCCTGGGTGAGCATTTCGGGCACGGGAAGGGAGTTCATTATCAGAGCCTCAAAAAGCTTCATCCTTGCGATGTCATTTTTTTCCTCCGCCTCCATGGAAGACCATTCCGCCTCTGCGGCAAGTCTTCTCTGCTCCTCGATCTTATCCTTGAGATTCTTTATGGAGGAGAGGAGGGCAGCGGGGGTTATGGGCTTTAAGAGGTATTCGGTGACTCCCAGGGAAACTGCCTTCTGGGCATAGGTAAACTCGTCATAACCGCTCAGGATTATGATGTTTATGTCGGGAAGCTCCTTTTTTACAAGCTCCGAAAGCTGGAGCCCGTCCATGAAGGGCATTTTGATATCCGTCACGAGGATGTCGGGCTTCAGCTTCAGGATCATGGGATAGGCAAGTTCTCCGTCGCTGGCTTCGCCTGCAAAGACTATGCCTTCCTTTTCCCAGTCTATATGCTTTTTTATGCCGTCACGCATGACGATCTCATCTTCGACCAAAAAGAGACTGACCATAAGAACTTACTTCCAGGCAAAATGCAAGAGCCCGTAAACATAGAGGAAAAGCACAACGGGGGGAACAAAAAACTTAAACAGGGGTTTCATCCAGGGTCTGATCTTAAGACCCACGCCAGCATTGGCCTCTTCAAGGAACCTGTCCCAGCCCCAGCCGAAATTGTAACAGCAGAAGAGGGCGATGGCTATGGAGCCCAAGGGGAGGATATTCGTGGAAACTATGAAATCCCAGAAATCAAGCCAGCTTGAGCCCTCGGCGAAGGGTTCAAAATGCAGTACGCTGAAGCCCAAAGCAGTTGTAAGTCCCAGGAGGAAAATGACAACTCCGCAGATGATGCAGCCCTTTGGCCTGGACAGTCCCGTAAGCTCCCTTACCATGGCAAGGATGTTTTCGCAGACACCCAGCACCGTTGACATTGCCGCAAAGACCATGAGCAGGAAGAAGAGGGTTCCCCAGAACCTGCCGGCAGCCATGTTGTTAAAGACCGTGGCCATGGTATTAAAAAGGAGGCTGGGTCCCGCATCCACCTCGATCCCGAAGGCAAAGCAGGCAGGGAAGATTATGAGCCCCGCAAGAAGGGCCACAAGGGTATCAAGCACAATGACATTGATGGACTCTCCCATGATAGACCGCTCTTTTCCTATGTAGCTTCCAAAGATGGCCATGCTCCCGATCCCGATGGACAGGGTGAAGAAGGCCTGGTTCATGGCTCCCACCACCACCGAACCGTTGATCTTTGAAAGATCAGGCATGAGATAGAAGACAAGACCATCTCTTCCTCCGGGAAGCAGCTGGCTGTGGACAGCCAGGATGATCAGCAGGACGAAGAGGACAGACATCATAAGCTTTGTGACCTTTTCAAGACCTTTCTGAAGGTTGAAGCTTAAGATCACAAAGGCCGATGCAACGGTTATGAGAAGAAAGATCACATTTATCGAAGGGTTGGTGATCATGGGAACAAAGCCCAGATCCTCGGTCTGACCGGTTAGAAAGGACCAGAAGTAATATATGATCCAGCCGGTCACGACACAGTAGAAGGCCATGAGGGAAACATTTCCAAGCAGGCAGATATATCCCCAGACGCCCCATTTGCCTTTGGGCTTTTGAAGCTTCTTAAACATTGAGACGGGACTTGCCTGGGAGGCGCGTCCCATGGCAAATTCCATGATAAGAACAGGCATCCCCAGAAGGATGAGACAGAGGATGTAGACTAAAACAAAGCCTCCCCCGCCGTACTGGCCGCACATCCAGGGAAATTTCCAGATGTTTCCGCAGCCTATGGCGCAGCCTGCAGACAGCATGATAAAACCAAGCCGGCTTCCTAAGTGTTCTCTTTCATTCATAATTGATACTCCTTTGTAACTTTCCTGAACATAACCGGGCATTTTTGCGGGCCTGCCCACAGAAAACCCGGGTTACATTCCTTTTTAAAGCATACACGAACACTGTTTGTTTTTATGTCCCGGAGGGCATGAATAAACCAAACAGCAATCATTTTACTTCTTTTATCTGTTCACGGCAAGAGAGGGGCTGAAGGAAAGAAAAAGTCTTGATTTTAAAGGCTGTATAACATATAATTTTACTTAATCGATTAAGCGGTGCCGTAAACCGCTTATTTATGGGTTTTTTTATGATTGGAGGGTAAATATGAATTTTGGACATTTCGATGATGAAAACAAGGAATATGTCATCACCACACCGAAGACCCCGCTTCCCTGGATAAACTACCTGGGCTGCAGGGATTTCTTTTCACTCATCTCAAACACCTGCGGAGGCTATTCCTTCTACAAGGATGCGAAGCTTTTAAGGGTGACCAGGTTCCGCTACAATTCGGTTCCGGCAGATACCAACGGAAAATATTTCTACATAAAGGACGGCGACACCGTCTGGAATCCGGGCTGGCAGCCGGTTAAGACCGAACTTGATGAATATGAGTGCCGCCACGGAATGGGCTACAGCCGCTTCATGGGAAAGAAGGGGGATGTCCGGGCAAATGTGCTGACCTTTGTGCCCATGGATGACACCTGCGAGGTTTCAAAGGTTACCCTTAAAAACGAGGGAAGCGCCGAAAAGAAGCTTTCCCTTTTCTCATATGTGGAGTTCTGTCTGTGGAATGCCATGGATGACATGACTAATTTCCAGAGAAATCTTTCAACCGGTGAGGTTGAGGTCACAGGGTCGACGATCTACCATAAGACCGAATACAGGGAAAGAAGAAATCACTATGCGGTATATTCCGTAAATACCGATGTCACTGCCTTCGATACCAGCCGTGACGACTTCATGGGCGTCTACAATTCACCCGCTGATCCTAAGGCTGTTTTTGAAGGAAAGTGCACCAACAGCATGGCATCCGGCTGGTATCCCATAGCTGCCCACCAGATAGACCTGACACTTGCTCCGGGTGAGGAAAAGGATTATGTCTTCGTTCTGGGCTATTGTGAAAATCCCGAGGATCAGAAATTTGAAGCGCCCAACGTCATCAACAAGGCTCCGGCAAAGACAATGCTTGCGAAATACGCCACCTCCGAGGACGTGGACAGGGCCTTTAAGACCTTAAAGGACTACTGGGCAGGCCTTCTTGCAAAATACAACGTGCAGTCCTCAAACGACAAGGTCAACAGGATGGTGAACATCTGGAACCAGTATCAGTGTATGGTGACCTTCAACATGTCCCGTTCGGCTTCCTATTATGAATCCGGAATCGGAAGAGGAATGGGCTTCAGGGATTCCTGCCAGGATCTTCTGGGCTTTGTTCATCTCATTCCCGACAGGGCACGTGAGAGGATAATCGACATCGCCTCCACCCAGTTTGAGGACGGAAGCGCCTATCATCAGTACCAGCCCCTGACAAAGAAGGGAAATTCCGACATAGGCTCGGGCTTTAATGATGATCCCCTCTGGCTCATCGCGGGAACCAGCGCATATATCCGTGAGACGGGAGATGTTTCGATCCTGGATGAGAAGGTTCCCTATGACAACGATATGTCGGTTGCCACCTCACTTTTTGAACACCTCACAAGAAGCTTTGACTACATAGTCAACCACAAGGGTCCCCATGATCTGCCTCTCATCGGAAGGGCAGACTGGAACGACTGCCTGAACCTGAACTGCTTTTCAGAGCATCCCGGTGAATCCTTCCAGACCTACGGTCCCTCCGAGGGCCCTGTTGCAGAGTCGGTGTTCATCGGCGGAATGTTTGTAAAATACGGTCTGGAATATGCAGACCTCTGTGACTTCACAGGAAGGACGGATGAGGCCAAACGGGCCAGGGACGAGGTTGAGAAGATGAGAAAGGCTCTTTTGTCCGACGGCTGGGACGGAAAGTGGTTCGTCCGTGCCTATGATGCAAACAGCCATAAGGTGGGATCCGATGAATGTGAAGAGGGAAAGATCTTCATCGAGCCCCAGGGCTTCTGCGTTCTTGCAGGGGTAGGTGTTGAGACCGGGGAGGCTGAAACAGCCCTTAATTCCGTCAGGGATATACTTGACACACAGTACGGTATCATGATCCTTCAGCCGGCCTACACCAGATATCACTTAGAGCTTGGAGAGATCTCCAGCTATCCCCCGGGATATAAGGAAAATGCAGGTATCTTCTGCCACAACAATCCCTGGGTTTCCATCGCTGAGACCGTGATCGGCAGGGGAGACAGGGCCTTTGAGATCTATAAGAAGACCTGCCCCGCATATCTTCAGGATATCTCCGAGATCCACAGGACAGAGCCCTATGTTTATTCCCAGATGGTTGCCGGAAAGGATGCCAAATTCTTCGGACAGGGCAAGAACAGTTGGCTCACCGGAACCGCTGCCTGGACCTTCACGGATATATCCCAGTACATCCTGGGAGTGTATCCTACCTTAAAGGGACTGCAGATCAATCCCTGCGTGCCTTCTGACTTCGGTGATTTCAAGATCGAAAGGGAATACAGGGGAGCTAAATATCACATAAGCGTTAAGACCAACAATACCGAAAAGGGCGTTAAGACCATGACCGTTAACGGCAGCCCTGTTGAAGGAAATGTGATCCCCTATGATAAGGATGTAAAGGAATACAACGTGATCGTTGAGATGGGCTGATCGCTGAAATTTTAAGTGCTGCCCCGGAGAGATCCGGGGCAGTTTTTTTACTTTATGGATACTGCCGGTATATGGTATTATAGAAAGCGAAATCACTGATCTGTGTTTATGACTCTGACTTCTCATAAGGAAATAGGATCATGCTAAAGCTTCTAAAACTGCCATTGATATTGATGATCATCACTTCGATGCTCGTCAATGCCCTGCCCGGGGACCTTGCTGCCTTTCTTTCGGGAAAAACAAAGGAAGAGCTGGCTCTTTCCGAGGGCAGCCCCTGGGAGGATTCGGACCTTAAGGAAAATATTTCCATCTTCAGGTCGGAGGGACCTGAGGATGACTTCCACTATTTTGCCAACAAGGATCTCTTATGCGAAAACAGGTTCTGGGGCTATGAGAACTGGAACATTTTTGCGGAAAGGATCTTTGACCTGGAGGATGAGGTCATGGATCTCATAAAGGGAGATACGAAAAAGACCCACGAGGCTGAGCTTGTGCAGACCATGTACAGGCTCCTTACGGACTGGGATGAAAGGAACAAAAGCTCGGTGGGGGAGATAAAGGCTCTTACAGAAAAGATACTTAAGACCTCAGACCTTGACGAGCTGACAGACCTGCTCTGCACAAGACAGGGAGCCATATGGTATGACAATTTCATAGGGATCTATACGGAAAAGGGACAGCAGGATTCATCCCACTATGCGGTTTACATAATCCCGTATCCTCTCAGGCTTGAGGATTCTGCCGAGTATATTGAAAGGACGGAATACGGAGACATGACGGCCGGCTACAAGGACAGTCTCTTTTTATACGTTTCCTCCAGACTTGGAGTTAAGGAGGAGGATGCAAAAAGATACCTTAAGCAGGCCTATGAGCTGGAAGAAATGCTGGCTCCAAAAATCCCCTCAGCTGCTGAGCAGATGAGCTCCGGTTATGTTAAGAAGTCAGATAACGAGATGGGCTATGAGGAGATTAAAAGGATGTCGGGAAGCTATCCCCTGACAGACATCGTTGATGCCATGGGCTATACCGGCGACTACACCTACATAGTTTCGGAGCCGGAATATCTTGAAAAGCTGAACGAAATCTACAGGGAGGAAAACTTTGAAAGGATCAGGAGCCTTATTTACATTGATGCCGTGGAGACCCTGACAGAATATGCCGACAGGGACATCTATGAAAAGGATCAGGATCTGAACGAGAAATACTACGGTTATGCCAGCAGGCTCTCCGATGATGAAATGGCCTATTACATGCTGGGGGATGTCCTTTCGGGACCCCTCCAAAAGCTTTATGTTGAGGAGTACGGGTCTGAGGAGGATAAGAGAAAGCTGGAAAATCTCTGCAGGGATGTCATCGGAACCTACAGGAAAATGCTGGAGGAAAACACCTGGGCCGGGAAGGAAACAAGGGAATATGCCATTAAAAAGCTTGATTCCATGGAGCTCCACATAGCCTGGCCGGATGAATTCGAGGATTTTTCGGATCTTTCCTTTAAGGGTCTTTCTCTGATCGGTAGTCTGAATGCCATATATGACCGGGATCTTTCAAAGGACAACAAACTGGCCGGAAGTGAAAAAGATCCCGAAAAATGGGGAGAGGACAGCAATCTTCTTGAGGTTAATGCCTACTATTCCCAGGGAGACAACGCCATTGTCCTTCCGGTGGGGATGATGGGAAAGCCCTTCTTTTCCGGGGATATGAGCAGGGAAGAGCTCTATGCATCCATTGCGGCCTTCTGGCTGGGACATGAGATATCACATTCCTTTGATTCAGACGGTGCCCAGTATGATGCTGAGGGAAATCTCAGGGACTGGTGGACTGCTGAGGACAAGAAGGAGTTTGACAAAAGGACGGAAAGGCTGTCGAACTATCTTGACACCATCGTGCCCTTCGGTTCCTATCATGTCAGGGGCAGCAATATCGATACGGAGATGGCAGCCGACATGACGGGACTTCAGTGCGGCCTTAAGATGGCAGAGTTTGAGACGGATTTCGACTATGATGTCTTTTTCAGAAAGTATGCAGAGCTTAATGCCGCGATCATGCCCTATGGAAGCGAGCTTGAAAACCTGCAGCAGGATCCCCACCCCTTAAGCTACATCAGGACAAACGTGCCCCTGCAGCAGTTTGAGGAGTTTTATGAAACCTATGATGTCAGGGAGGGGGATGAAATGTACCTTGCTCCCGAAGACAGACTGGTGATCTGGTGACCTGTCCGGAAGCTTTTGGCTTAAGTATTATTTCGCTGTCAAACCCGCGTTTTCTGCAGGTGGGCTCACAAAAATGCCAGGGTATGATCTGAAGGGTTACACAGTTTTGGTATAAGACACTGGTTGGAGGGGAGATGTATAAGTATAAGATCGGAAAAGATACTCTTTTGATAAAGCTTATCGGAAGGATCACCTCTTCGAATATCCACGAGATCGAAGAAGGGCTTGTAAAGCTTGTGGAGGAAAACATCGGACTTGAGCTTGTTATTGATGCAGAGGATCTTAGGTACATTTCAAGCGCGGGTCTCAGAACCCTTTTAAGGATACGCCGTTTAAAAAACAGGAGCTTTGAGATCAGGAATGTTCCGGATGAGATCTATGATATATTTGCCGTCACAAATTTTTTTGATCTCTTCGATGTGAGAAAGCCCATCAGGAATGTGTATCTTGATAATAATCATCAGACCTTCCGGGGGATCAACGGAGGCATATATCTTTTAGATGATGAGACCATGGTCAAGGTCTTTAAGAAGGGCACTCCCTACAGTGAAGTGAAACAGGAGAGGGAATACTCGCACAGGGCCCTGGTCTGCGGGATCCCCACCCTCATCCCCTTTGATGTGGTGATGGTCGGCGACAGTTATGGTGTTGTTTTTGAATCGGCCGGCTGCGAGACTATGGCATCGGCCATAAAGAGACATCCTGAAAAACTTGAAGAATTCGCAAAGAGCTTTGCGGCATTTTTGCATGACATCCACAGCATCACCATTAATGACGAGTTTCCCGATGTCAAGGAAAGATACAGAAGGTGGGTTGAGAAGGCGGGGAGATCGCTTTCAGCCCGGGACAGAAAGGATCTGGATATGCTGATCGGTGGAGTTCCGGACAGCAACAGATATATCCACGGCTACATCACACCCGGAAACGTGATCATAAACAGGGGGGAGTTCATGCTGATCGATATGGCAGGATCCGCTCACGGACATCCCTTCTTTGATATACAGGGTTTGAATTCTGCCCTGGTGGAGATCGAAAAGGACAGACCCATGTACTGCAGCAGCACCTTCGGGGTTTCGGCGGAAAACTGCAGCCGGTTCTGGGACACCTTTTTCCGTGCCTATATGGCCGGACGAAAGGAATCGGAGCTTTCGAGGATGAACGGGCTTCTGGAAAGCTCCTATGAGGTGAAAAAGAGGCTGCTGGACAAGCTGGAAGTGTAACGGTTGTCGGTGTTATCCCCGGCGGGTGTATTCCCCCGGGGATCTTAAGAGGAGGTTTTTTATGAAAGTGGTAATGCTTGAAAGAATGAGTGTGGGACCGGACATTGATGTGTCCTGCTTTGAAGAATTCGGTGAGGTTGTTTCCCATGACACGACCTTTGGAGAGGAGGATACGGCAAGGCGGGTTAAGGATGCGGATATCGTAATTGCCAATAAGGTACCCCTTAATGAGAAGACCCTTAAGGATGCAGTGAATGTCAGGTACGTCGGGGAGCTGGCAACAGGCTTTGACAATGTGGATCTGGACTACTGCAGATCCCGGAACATCAGGGTTACGAATGTCAGGGACTATTCCACGGCTATGGTTGCCCAGCATACCTTTACCCTTGCCCTCGCCCTTTCCCAGAATCTGATACACTACGATAACTATGTTAAATCCGGGGAGTATGCTTCCCAGATCAGGTTTTCCAACTTCGATGTTCCCTTCAGGGAGCTTGAGGGCAAGACCTGGGGCGTGGTCGGCTTCGGCAACATAGGCTCAAGGGTGGCAGGGATCGCCAAAGCCTTTGGCTGCCGGGTGATCATCCATTCTCTCACCGGGTCAAAGCACGATTCGGGCTTTGAACAGGTGGACAAGGAGACCATCCTTAAGGAGAGCGATTTTCTTTCCCTTCACTGTCCCTTAAGCGATCTTTCCAGAGGCTTCATTGATGCAGATGCCCTGAAAAAGATGAAGAAGTCTGCTTTTCTCATTAACGTGGCAAGGGGTCCGGTTGTGGATTCAAAGGCTCTCTATGATGCCCTTGAAAGCGGTGGGATCGCCGGAGCCGGTCTGGATGTTCTGGAAAAGGAGCCCATGGCGAAGGATAATCCCCTGGGGCTCATCAAAGACAGCGGAAAGCTTATTATCACTCCCCACCTTGCCTGGGCCAGTGTGGAAGCCAGACAGAGGTGCGTGTCCGAAGCCTTCCTTAACCTTAAGGCCTTCCTTGAGGGAGGGGAGAGGAATGTGGTCTGCTGATATAAAAGGATCAGCCTTCAACTGTCCGGAGCCTTCCGGATTCCGGACAGTTGAAGGTGAATGAGCTGCAGCTGTCCGGAACCCGAAGGGTTCCAAACAGAGGAATATTAACCCGAAGATCATAAAGATCCCTCACTTCCGTTCGGGATGACAAAGAGCTTAAGTTAATGGCGTTGGTTCCAGACAGCTGCAATTATTTAAGAAATCTGTTATGAATTATCGATCCCGGTTCAGCTCTTTATGGGAAGGTAGGGAACCAGGGCACTTGCAAGCTGAGGAACAGGCATTGAGTGCAGCCAGATGTGTCCGGGACCGCTGATCACCGTGTTGAACAGTCCTTCTCCACCAAACAGGGCATTTTTGATGCCGGGAACGGTTTTGATGTCTATTGAGCAGGTGGAATCCATGGCAGCAAGGTAACCGGTGTCTATGACCATGCTCTGACCTGCTTCCAGATCATATTCCTTACAGTATCCGTCAAACTCCAGAAATGCCATTCCCTGTCCGGAAAGCTTCTGCATAATAAAACCTTCTCCGCCAAAAAGACCACTGCCCAGTTTCTTCTGGAAGAAGATATCCAGATCAACCCCTGCCTCACAGGCAAGAAAAGCATTCTTCTGAGCTACGATCTCATGTCCGGGAGCGATCTCAAAAGGTCTTATGGATCCGGGAACATTCGAGGCAAAAGCGATCATTCCGGGACCACCTTCCGCAACATACTGATTAAGGAAGAGAGTCTCACCTGAAAATGCTCTTCCAAGCATTTTTCCGACTCCTCCACCCTTTGTCTCCATCTTCATGTTCGGAGACATCCATGCCATGGCGCCTCCTTCGCATTTGACGGTTTCCCCTCCGTCAACCTCACAGATAACTACCGGTAACGGTTCACCTTCGATTGAATAGCGCATAAAAATCCTCCTTCTTTTAGAAAAATACTAAAAACTGCCGCATAAAGATCCGGTTGTTTCCAAAATGTGACCTCTGTATTTTACCATATCCGCAGTATACTTGGAAGACAGTTAAACCGAAGGTTTTCAACGAGAGATTCACTATGCTCTATCCTGTCCCTGTGAAATTTTAATGCTTGACAAAAGTCGAAGGCTGTTGTAATATACCGTTTGTGCGTTGAAGGATGTCGTTCCTTTGACGAAGATGCGATAGTAGCTTAGCTGGTAAAGCGCCACCTTGCCAAGGTGGAGACCGCGGGTTCGAATCCCGTCTGTCGCTTAAAAAAGATGAGCCGAAGCTCATCTTTTTTTTTGCAATGCGGGATTCGAACCCGCTCCGCGACTTCGGTCTCCGCTCCGCTCCGGTCGGCGCTAAGCCGAGGTCCACCGGACCTCGAGCGCCCCGTCTGTCGCTTTCTTTTGGTTACTTTTTGGTTACCCGGTAACCGGATTTACATTTCAAGAGCCCTGAGTGCTTTTTCCTCATCCGCCTTTGTGTAATAGTGCTTCATGGCCACTTCCGGAGAATTTCCGAAAAGTTGTGCAGCCAGGATCACATCGCCCCCGGTGTTGTTTACAACACGGGTAATAGCGTTCCGGCGGAAACTATGGGTTCCCTTTATCAGTTCTCTGCTAATGGGTATACCCAGTTTGTTGCACATTCGCCGGTAAAAACCATAAACAGTATTGTTTGTGATGATACCGTTTTCGTTATGTGCAGGGAACAGATAAGCGCTTTGTAAGTAAGATGCTGTTGTTTACCATCTGAGCAGGGTGGGTAGGAGAATTAAGCATTTTCGTGATCAGCCCACCATCTACCTCGACTCTTGTTTGTTACCCAGCGGCAGTGCTCAGATGGATCCGCTGGAAAGGATAAGAGAGATGAAAGCTGATAAAAGAATGGAAACCATAAGGGTCCTCATGATGATGAAGGATAACGATGACATTCAGTATGAGATAGGAAAGTTAGACGAATAGTTTTCTAGGAGAACCGGAGCGGGCAGGCGAAGAAATAATTGAACATTTCATATAGCTCTTCTAACATATTTTTTCTGAATTATGAATCAATAATCCAAATAATTGTTCCATATTGTTGCATACTCTGTAATTCTGGGATAGACGTAGGCCACGATAGCGAAAGTCAACAGCCATACTGTTGTAATTGCCACCACATTCCACGGACTCTTCAGTTTAATGATGCTGTTCGGCAACTTCCGCTTATCCACCCAGCTTATAATGAAATAGCAGGCTGTTAACACTATCAGACTATAGAGCATCGGCATAATATTCCCTTTCATACGCTCTCCGATAACACCCACAAGAAGTATGCACATCGGTACTAACAGAATAAAACTAAGGCAATAGTATTGATTGATGTGTCCGGACAGGTGGTTAACCAGCATCGGTGATTCTTTGTGACGAAGCAGTATGTGGAACACTGCCAGCAGAAACACCGACATCAATATATTTGCCAAAGCATCGGGTCCGGGTTTCATAATATACATCTCTATGCTGTTAAACTCCGGCAGCACGGAGATAGGCACGAAGGCTCGCAGAAGATAATAGCCGATGGCGATTGGTCCGCACAAGAGCAATACCCGGACGGAAAGGGCATCTTTATTCCTAATCCTTAGGTATATCCTGCCGAGGGCATAACCAAATGCAACATACACGAAATAAGAGCACAGAGGAAAATATGCCTCCGCATCAGTGACAATGAAATAAGCCAGCAACTGATCTACCAGAAAATTGCCGGTGGTGTGGAAGTAGTGGAAAAGCACATAGGCAAAAGCGTTCATGATGATACCTGTCAGCACAATGGCACCATCAGAGAACCTCATCCGTTTGAGTAACGCCAGCAACATAAATGCAAAGCCTGCGAAGCTCAATATATCTGCCTGTATGATTAATAAAGCGTTGGACAGATAAGCACTGTCACCGTTAATCCACCAGATGATCAGGTAGGGCAGTGAAACCCTTACCAAGTTTAATGCCTGCCCGACAGTCAACAATTCGAAACCACGGCGCAGATAGTCCTTGGGCGTCTGATGTCGGGAATAGCGTGCTCCTATGCCCATGCATAGCATAAAGGTTCCTGCTCCGGTCAGACATTCAAGATAAGTGAGGATGTAGTAGGTAACGGAATTTCTCTCTGTGCATCCTTCGAAGACATGCAGAAAGATCATGATAATAATAACTAATGCCTTCAGGCAGTCAATTTCGGGCTGCCTGCTACGATTTACCTCATAATCAGCCAAATATGTCATGGTAATCTCCTGTAAGTGCCAAAGTATTTTTCAGCGTCGTTTTCGCACAAATTTTATCATATTTATTATTGCTTTGTCCTTTTGATGCTACAATATACGGGTACACGCAAGGGTTATAGGTGATATGGGCCTTTGTTATTACATCAAAGATGTTATAGTGTTGCCTGAATATCAGGGAAAAGGGATTGGCAGGATGCTGATCGCTGAATTGCTAAAGTTTATCAATGATCACGGTATTCCAGATACAGATATTTTTATTGAGTTATGTGCAATGCCGGATAGGATTCCGTTTTATGAGAAATTCGGTTTCTCCGCTAATGAAGCTCAGCGGTTGAGAATTATGCATCATGTAGATTAGTTTCGAAGAGAATCAGGAGAAACCTGTCATTGATCTGGTAATTAGAAAACTCACGCTATCGGATCTTACACAAACAACTACAAACCAAAAGTGCACTCAGGAGCAAAAATAGCACGAAATATGTTGACTTAATAGGCGATAGGGTTTATTATAACAACAAGCAAAAAGTGCACCTGGGTGCAAAATTAGCGCGGAGTGTCTATGAACATAAATAGAGAACAATATCTTAATGAACTTGTCAATAAGAAGGATAACGGGCGTGTTAAGATCATTACCGGTATCAGGCGCTGCGGAAAGTCTTTTTTATTATTCGAACTGTATAAACAATATCTGCTGGACTGCGGTGTTTCAGAAGATCATATTATTGAGATTAAACTTGATGAGATAGATTATGCCCGTTATCGTAATCCTTTCGCTTTGAATGAATATGTAAAGAGTAGTATTGAAGATACTAACAGGTATTATATTTTCATTGATGAGATCCAGATGTGTTCAGAGATCAGGAATCCGTATGTTGAAGATCCAAACGAGAAGATCAGTTTTGTAGACACAGTCCTTGGCTTGATGAAGATCAAGAACGCTGATATCTACATAACCGGAAGCAATTCGAGAATGCTGTCCAAAAATGTACTGACACAATTTCGCGACAGAGGAGATGAAATACATGTTACGCCATTGTCTTTTGCAGAAGTTGCCTCTGTTTATGCAGAAAGAGGTAATAGTGAAAGCGATGCCTGGCGCGACTATTGTATATACGGTGGAATGCCTTATGTATTATCGTTGCGTAAACCTGAGGAGAAGAGCAGATATCTGAAAGACTTGTTCTCTGAAACTTATTTGAAGGATATAGTTGAACGTAATGATATCCGTAACGAGACCGAGGTCTTAGATGTGCTGATGGATTTTATTTCATCAGCTATAGGTTCTCTTACAAATCCTTCAAAACTAGCTAACCGCTTCTTCTCCGAGAAGAAAATAAAGATCTCACATTCGACGATAGCTAATTATCTGGAACTATTTGAAGAAGCATATATCATCAGCATTGCAAGAAAATACGATATTAAAGGTGCGGACTATTTTGACACACCTCTTAAATACTATTTTGCCGATATCGGTCTGCGTAATGCGAGATTAAATTTCAGGCAGGTCGAGGAAACTCATATAATGGAGAATATCATTTACAATGACCTGATCCGTCGCGGATATAATGTTGATGTGGGTGTAGTTCCTTATTCAAAAACGGTAGTTGATGATACAGGCAAAGAGAAAAAAGTAAGAGTTCAATTAGAAGTGGATTTTGTAGTAAACCGTGGAATGCAAAGGTATTACATTCAGTCAGCACTTCGTATTGAAGATGAAGACAAGAGAATACAGGAGACTAATTCACTCAACAGGATCAATGATTCGTATAAGAAAGTCGTTATTGTAAAAGATAATATTATCCCTTGGCGGGATGAAAAGGGAATACTGTACATAGGGATTCAGGAATTCCTTTTGGACAATAGGTCATTGGAACTGTAAATCCTGAATATAATTAACTAAGAAGCCTGCGAAAAACAACTCGCAGGTTCAATAATTTCGGATAATTTTATAGCGGAAGATAATCAATGCACATATAATAGACGCCTAAGCCGATAATAATTTATACATCTCAGTATTTCTTCTACAACCTGCTCGTCTTCCACGAAAATCCCATGTGAAACGAATTTCTGAACCTGCTCCTTGAAACCGATTGGCTGCTTTAATGTCATGACATGAATCTCCTTAAGAAGTAAAAAACTGAGGCATAAGCCCCAGCTGGTCCCCAATGCTTTGCAACTCTGGGCAACTCTGTTAACTTTATTGTAAATGACTTTTCAGGAAGTTCATCTTCCCCTGTTCATTTAAGTTTCTATTAGAGAATGGATATGATGTTGAATTGATACCTCCATCCAAAATAAAGCATCTTCAGATGCCGGATATCATATTGCAGGGCGTGCCTTGGGAAATGAAATCTCCATTAGAAGCCGGAAAGTATACAATCAAAAATATTGTACAAAATGCTTCGCACCAGTCAGTAAATATTTTTATAGACCTACGACGTTGTAAAATGGAGGATGATGCGGCAATCAGGAAAATCCGTCATTATTTTGATCTGTCAAAGCGTATCAGGCGGGTAAAAATCATCACAAAAATCATGGAAATCATTGACTTTTCTAAGTAGACAGACTATTATATTGATACAAGGCGTAGACCTGCATTGGATATGTGTGGGGGCTACGCCATTTTTTTGATAGAAATGCAAAAAACAAGGAAAATAGCCATGGCGTGGCAGTAGAATTATTTGTCAGTATGATATCGGTGGCTTCAGAAATGTTAATGACGATCCCTGATCGAATAACCAGATTTGTTAATGAATTTCATGATATATGATTATGGAGAAGAAAGTGGAATTACGAAAGATCAACATGCAGGATGCCTACGCTCAGTGGGAATATACGACAGCCTTACCTGCGGATGAAAATGGTTTAACAAATCCGTATTCAGGGATATCCTATGACGAGTATATTGAAACAGCACTCCCGACATTGATCTCATACGAGCACCCGGTAAATATGCCGGATTGGTTTGTTCCGGAAACATATTATTATTTGTGGGATGGCGATTGTCTGGTCGGTGAATTCAGAATAAGGCATCATCTGACAGAAGAATTAAGAAAAGGTGCCGGGCATATTGGCTACAGTATTCGAAAGGACAAACGTGGAAGAGGCTATGGAACAGTCGGTTTGAAGCTTACGGTTCAGATAGCAAAAGACATTGTTCCGGAGGAAGAGATATATCTTCGTGTAAACAAGGATAATATTCCCTCTCAGAAGGTTATGTTGAATAATGATGCGTATATCGCAGGTGAGGATCGGACTCATTATTTTTTGAGAATCAATAAATCTTCCAGGATAATGCACGATGGAGATATAGAAAATGAAGGCACTGATCATTAATTGCAGTCCTGTTCGCACAGGAGCAACCGCAGAAATTGTAAGAATGGTTTCAGAACAGATATCAGCTAAGGGCAGATATCATAAATTGTATTTTTAATGGCGAAATAATTGAGGATTACCCACTGGAAGAAGGAAATTCCTCAGAGAATTCTTTTCCGTGTTGTCTCATTTTAGGCCAAAAGGTAAAAGAGGATCGCACACGCTGGAACAGCAACCATAGAACAAGGAGAATATGAATATGTGCAACGCTTGTTTTTCTGATGATAAAATTAACACTCACACCACTTTTACTGTAGAGTACAATAGCTGCATTATTGTGATTAAAAATGTTCCATGTATGGAATGTCCCAGGTGCGGAGAAATCACTTTTTCCGATGAAGTATCAGCAAAGATTGAAACGCTTGTTGGATCGGCAAAAAAGATCATGCAGGAGATTTCAGTAATAGATTACTGTAAGGCAGCATAAAACACCTTTTAATTTGTAAACTATTTTTATTTACAAATTAAAATATAGCAGATAATTCGGAGTTATCTTACATTTGTCAGGGCTTTCTGTTTGTCCGGATCCAGCTGACAGCAAAATCCACAAGCTCACGCTGTTTCATTAATCTGAGAACGGCATTTCCAAGGGTGGTCTTCCTGACAGGGCACACCTGTTCAAATGCCGTCCCTATCTGAATAAAATCTTCTCCGTCAACGAAAAGAGTTTCATATTCCTTCCAGATCCGCTTCCCGTTCTCCATGACGGCGCTGTGCTCGATGCAGTTATGCTTTCCCGGATAATCAGCCCTCACATCCGCAAGGTGTATGGATGTATTTTTGTCATAGTCCACACCTATCATCAAAACATCTCCGTCGAACTCATACAGCTTTCCTATCGGAGAAGTATCACCGAAGATATCTGACAGATCATGTCCTGATACAAGATACTGCGCATTTTTTCCCCATGCTGCAACCGACCTGGCAGGATGCTCACTCCGCTGGGCTCCCGGCCAGGTACGGAACATCTCCGAAACCGCTCCCATGGTATTGGTCGGAGTGATCAGCCTGTCATATGCAGGCCAGTTTTCGCGTATTATATCCCAGTATTCTTCATCGACATCCCAATGAACACCTGTCTCGGGATCCAGGTTTTTCCACGACTGGGTCGGCATCATCAGGGTTCCGTCCGTCCCCACGGTTTCCGTGAGAGCCTCGATCACTGTCTGAGCGCCGCCGCATACATATCCGATCGCGGAAAGGGATGTGTGTACCATAACGGTACTGTCTTTTTTCAAGCCCACTTCCTGAAAAGCAGATCTGATATCATTTTTCGTGACAGGTTTCATGGCTTCACTGCCTCAGGTGCCAGATATCCGAATTGTACTCGGCAATTGTCCTGTCTGAAGAAAAGAAACCGGCTTTTGCGATGTTGTTTATACACATCTTTGCCCATCTGCGTCTGTCTTCATAGTCGGAAAGCATCTGATCCTTGACACGGATATAATCCTTTACATCAAGCAGCGTCATGAACCAGTCCTTGACGATCAGCTCGTTATGAAGCCTGTTCAGGTTATCGGCATTTCCAAGCGCCATGATTTCAGGCGATATGATAAAGTCAACGAGCTTTTTGATCAGGCTGTCATTTTCATAGAAGTCGCGTGATACATAGGCGTGTCTGTCATACAGCCCGATGACCGTATCGGACTTTTCGCCAAAGATATATATATTTTCATCTCCCACGAGTTCATGGATCTCCACATTGGCGCCATCCTCAGTTCCGAGTGTTACCGCGCCGTTCAGCATGAACTTCATATTCGAAGTCCCGGATGCCTCTTTGCTGGCCAGAGATATCTGTTCGGATATATCAGCCGCCGGAATGATGATACCGGCCTTCTGTACATTGTAGTTTTCGATCATGACAACACGGAGGTAAGGTGCAACTTCGGAATCATTTGCGCACAGATCCTGCAGACAGAGAATCAGATGGATGATATCCTTGGCGATCACATATGCCGGGGACGCTTTTGCGCCGAAAATTGCAGTGATGGGACGCACTGGCTTTTTACCGCTCTTTATCTCAAAGTATTTATTGATCACATAGAGTGCATTCATCTGCTGTCTCTTGTATTCGTGCAGGCGCTTGACCTGTACATCAAAGACAGAGTCGGTGTTTATATCAATATTCTGTGTGCTTTTCAGGAATTGGGCCGCAATGTTTTTATTATGCGCCTTTATCTCCAGAAGCTTATCAAGCACTTCCGAATCATCAGCATGCTTTAAGAGATCTTCGAGCCTGTCGGCATCCTTCAGGAAACCGTCTCCGATCAAGCTTCTGATCAGACTGGTCAGCTCGGGGTTGCAGTGCATCAGCCATCTTCTGAAGGTGATACCGTTGGTCTTGTTGTTGAATTTTCCGGGATATATATTCGAAAAATTCTTCAGCTCACTCTGTTTTAATATCTCTGTATGAAGGGCTGCCACGCCGTTGACGGAAAAGCCGTAGTGGATATCCATATGCGCCATATGAACCCGTCCGCCATCATCGATGATGTATGTGGTCGGATCCGCAAATTCATGCCTGACACGGTTATCCAGCTCCCTGATGATGGGCAGGAGATGGGGGACGACTTCTTCCATGTAATCCATCGGCCACTTTTCGAGCGCCTCGGAAAGGATGGTATGGTTGGTATAGGCGCAGGTCTTTCTGACCTCCGATATTGCCTCATCCATCGTAAATCCGCGAAGCTGGAGCAGTCTGATAAGCTCGGGGATGACCATCGAAGGATGGGTATCATTGATCTGGATGGCTACATACTCGTGGAGTCTGTGAATGTCTCCGCCGCGTTCTTCAGTTTCAGCCAGGATGAGCTGTGCCGCATTGCTTACCATGAAATACTGCTGATATATCCTCAGTACCTGTCCGGCCCTGTCACTGTCATCGGGATAAAGGAAAAGCGTAAGGTTCTTTTCTATATCATTTTTGTCAAAATTGATCGAATCTCCGTTTACCAGACTCTCGTCAATGGAATCAAGGTCAAAAAGGTGAAGCTTGTTTATCCCTTCAGCCTGATATCCGGGGATATCTATATCATACATGGAAGAACGGACCGTGCAGCGTCTGAACGGAACCGAAAAACTTCTGTCGGTGCGCGTAAGCCAGCAGTTGTCGGTGATCCAGGGATTCTTCACTTCCTTCTGAAGCCTGTTTTCAAACTTCTGCTCAAAAAGGCCGTAGTGATAATTCAGGCCAACTCCGTCTCCGGGAAGTCCCAGGGTTGCTATGGAATCCAGAAAGCAGGCAGCCAGTCTTCCAAGGCCGCCGTTTCCGAGTGAGGGCTCAGGCTCATATTCCTCAATAAGTGAGAGCTCTTTGCCATGTTTCTTCAGTGCTTCCTTGACATCCTCGTACATTCCGAGATTTATAAGGTTGTTTGAGAGCAGCTTTCCTATCAGAAACTCGGCAGAGATATAATATACTTTCTTTTTTCCGGAAACAGCGGGGCGGCCTGCCATCTCCTGCTTCGTCAGTATCAGCAGGCCTTTCTGTATCTCTTCATCTGTGCATTGGTCTATGCCGCGTCCGAATGCTTTTTTCAGTACTTCCTCTACTCTCTTTTCCATGTTTTCTCCTTTCGTATCGTGATGGAATGAGCTGTTTTCAGGTAGTCTATCTTCCGTAAAGCCTGGTGAGTTTTTTCATCTGTGCAGATAGTTCTTTGTTCAGAGCGTTTTTATCCATACGCCATTTCCAGTTTTCTCCGATCGTGGACGGCGTGTTTATCCTGGCTTTGTTGGAAAGCCCCAGCCAGTCCTGCAGCGGGATGATGCACATATCGGCTGACGAAGCAAGCGCTGTTCGAACCAGCTTTTTTGTAAGAAGGCCCTTATTATTCACATGACAGTCAACATAGTCCTGAACTTCGGCATATTCTGATCTGCTTATACTGTCGAGCCATCCTCGGAGAGTTTCGTTATCATGAGTTCCTGTGTAGACCACGCAGTTCTTGTCATAATTGAAGGGCAGGTAATCGTTGGTCTTGTCTGAAGGGGAACTTTCATCCCGGCCGTCAAAGGCAAATTCAAGCACCTTCATGTTGGGGAAGCCCGTATCACAAACCAGCTTCCTGACTGAATCTGTCATAAAACCAAGGTCCTCGGCAATGATCGGAGTCTGACCGAGCTCCTTTTTTATTGCTCTGAAGAGCGCAAGCCCGGGACCCTTTTTCCATTTTCCTTTTTTCGCATTTTTTGCGCCTGCATCGATGCTGTAGTACTCATCAAAGCCTCTGAAGTGATCGATGCGGATGATATCGTACATCTGCATGCAGTTTTTCATGCGCCGGATCCACCATTCATAACCTGTTTCTTTGTGGTATTTCCAGTCATACAGGGGATTGCCCCAAAGCTGTCCGTCATCTGAAAAAGCATCCGGGGGACAGCCTGCAACGGCAACAGGCCGTCTGTCGTCATCCATCTGAAACAGTTCGGGATGCGCCCATACATCGGCACTGTCTTCTGCCACATAAATCGGTATGTCTCCAATCAGTCTGATGCCGAACTTATTGGCGTACTTTTTCAGTTTTTCCCACTGGCTGAAAAACTCAAACTGGATCCACTCATAGAAAGCAACTTCATCAGCATATTTTTTGAAGGCGGCCTTTATCGCCATAGGTCTGCGAAGCCTTAGCTCGTCTTCCCATTTCATGAAGGATGCGCCGCCATGAGCATCTTTGAGCGCCATAAAAAGAGCATAGTCAGGGAGCCAGTCCCGGTTCTTCTTAACAAATCTGCCGACCTTTGCGCGCAGGGCAGGAGATATCCTTCCATATGCCTTTTTTAGCAGCATGAAACGTTTCTGGTATAAAAGCCCGTAATTGATATAGTTATCATCCGTTTTCAATCCGGAGTGGTCACATTCTGACTTTTTTAAGAGGCCTTCTTTGATAAGCTCTTTCAGATCGATAAAGTACGGATTGCCTGCGGCTGTCGAAAATGACTGATACGGAGAATCTCCGTAGCTGGTAGGACCAAGGGGAAGTATCTGCCAGAAGCTCTGTCCTGATCCTGAAAGAAAATCAACAAATTCATATGCTTCTTTGGAAAAACATCCTATCCCGTATGGTCCCGCAAGCGAGAACACCGGGAGAAGAACACCGCTTTTTCTCATCAGTTTCCTCCTGTTGACTAATTGAGCTTTCTAACCGAATCCCTGGTCCGGAGCTCTGTTTCAAATACTACATCGGATATGTCTTCCTCTCCGGAAATCAGGTCTGACACGATTCTGACAGACTCAAGGGCCATCTCATGCCTGGGCTGGACCATCGTTGTGATCCTCGGAAACATATAGTCACCTAATTCTATACCGTCAAATCCGACTACGGAGATATCATCCGGTATCTTTAGTCCTGCGTCGTAGATGGCCCGGTAGGCGCCCATCGCTGTAAGGTCGGATATGCAGAACACGGCTGTAAAATCAAGCCCTGATGCGATAAGATCCTGTGTGACGGCGTAACCGTTTTCCGCAGTGAACTCATCGATATCCTTCTTCATATGAAAGATGAGTCTTTCATCCACATCTATGCCGTGTTCAGTCAGCGACTGTTTATAGCCTATCAGCCGGCCTCCGCCGACAGCCATATCGCCTTCGATACCCGCTATGATCGCGATCCTTCTGTGTCCCATGTCACACAAATAGTCGACCATGCGTTTTGCTTCAGTGATATCATTGATACCTACCGTCGGACAGGGGGGATGCGGTCCCTCTATCGTTTGAGATACCGTACAGAACACAAAAGGGACATTTATGTTCAAAAGAGATTTGCTTTCCGGATTGATCCAGCCACCTAAAAAAATAATAGCCTTCAGCCGTTTCTCCTTTGAGAGACGAAATGCTTCGGCGGGAATATTTACATCGTTATCAACGGAATCGAGAAAAAAACCATAGCCGTTTTTTTCAAGTTCATTCTGAAAATCGTCATACATTGATGTAAAGAAAATATTCCCCACACCGCAGACTATCAGAGCTATGGTGTTTGACTCGGTCATCTTGAGATTTCTTGCGCTTGTATTCGGGACATATCTGTATTTCCTTACAGTCTCAAGTATCTTTTCCTTAGTCTTTTCGTTGATGCACGGGTCATCGTTAATTGCGCGTGAAACAGTGCCTACGCCCACATTGCACATTCTTGCGATATCTTTTATGGTAATATTACTGTTCGTTTTCATCCCTTAACCGCGCCTGCGGCAACTCCCTTTATGATGTACTTCTGGCATGCAAGATAGAAGATAATGACCGGGATTATGGAAAGCAGTATCAGCGCCATGGTCGCGCCGAGATCCACTGTCCCGTAGCTGCCCTTCAGGTATTGTATATGGATCGGTATGGTTCTGTATTCATTGATATCCAGAACAAGGTAAGGAAGCAGATAGTCGTTCCATACCCACATCAGCTCCAGGATGCCTACAGAGATAAGGGTTGGTTTGAGCATGGGTACAACGACCAGGAAATAAGTCCTTACCGGTCCGCATCCATCGATCGCAGCCGCCTCTTCAACTTCAAGGGGTATCGTTTTCACAAAACCGACAAACATAAAGACTGCAAGTCCTGCCCCGAATCCGAGATAAACGATTGGTATCGTAAACGGCGTATTGAGCCTGAGTTTGTCCGCTGTTTTTGAAAGCGTAAACATTACCATCTGGAAAGGGACTACCATCGAAAACACGCAGAGAAAATATACTATCCTGCAAATAAGGTTATCTACTCTAGCAATATACCATGCCGCCATGGATGTAAACAGGAGGATCAATGCAACAGAAAGAAAGGTTATCACTACACTGTACAGGACACTCTTGTAGAAAGGATAGTTTCCGAAGGTCATGCCCTTTATAAAGTTTGAAAAGCCGGCGAACATCTCTCCTGTAGGAAGGCTGAAAGTATCGGTCTTTACAAATGTGTTTACCTTAAATGAATTTACGGCTACAGCCAGAACCGGGAGCACCCACAGGATACATACGACGGAGAGAATGACTGTATATATCATTTTTCTTGTATTATCTTTCATTACTGCTGCACCTCCCTCTTTCTGGTTACGGCGAGCTGATACAGTCCGAGAGTTGCCACAAGTATAAAGAACAATACCGCTTTTGCCTGTGCCACGCCGGTAGCCGCCTTATTGGAGCCATAGAATGTATTAAATATGTTGAGAGCGATCATCTCGGTAGTTTTGATCGCAGAACCGTCCGATTGGATGATGAACGGCTGTCCCCCGGTCAGGGCCAGGTTCTGGTCAAAAAGCTTGAATCCGTTCGTGAGGCTTAAGAATGTGCAGATCGTAATGGACGGCATGACATTTGGGATCGTGATCCTGAACAGTGTCTGGAGACGGGTTGCGCCGTCAATGCTTGCAGCCTCTATCATGTCGTCCGGGACAGCCTGAAGTCCCGCGATGTAGATGATCATCATATATCCCACCTGCTGCCAGATCATCAGTATGATCAGTCCCCAAAAGCCGTACTTGGTTTCAAGCAGGATAGAAGTGCTGTATCTTGAAAGGATACCATCAAAGATCATTGCCCAGATGTATCCCAGAACGATCCCGCCTATCAGGTTCGGCATGAAGAAAACGGTTCGGAAAAGGTTGCTTCCTTTTATGTTCTGCGTAAGGATAAATGCAACAGTGAAAGCAAGGACATTGATGAGTATGAGACTCACTATCGCAAAGACTGCCGTATATTCAAAGGAATACCTGAAACTGTCATCCGACAGAGCTTTGACATAGTTGGAAATACCTATAAATTTGGCATCCTTTATCAACCGGAATTTGCAAAATGAAAGATATATTCCCTGAATGAACGGCCATACAAAGCCTATGGAAAAAGCTGCCAGTACCGGCCCCATGAATAAAAGAAAGTGCTTTCTGATCGATTCCCTCGGGGTTTTTGATCGTTTTTTCTTCATGTGATACCTCCTGTAAAAAAGAGGCGGGCAGTTTTTTGTCCGCCTCTTTGATAAGACTATAATAAAGATTTCAGGATCTGATCAGTCAGCTCCTGCCAGTGCATACTGTGTAGCCCAGCCGTCAACAAAGGCATTCTTTACGAGTCCCCAGTTTGCATCGCTCTGATCAGCGTTGTACTGGTTCAGTGCGGAAACAAGAGCTGCGCGGTAGTCATCAACATTAGGCTGATAGTTTGTTGCCCAGTCCATTACATAGCATCCGTCAGCCTCGTATTTTGCAGCATCTTTAAGGAAGCCGTTGGAAGACTCAACCGCATTTTTGTACGGCATGATGCCGAGCTGTTCAACCATTGCCTTGCTGGCATCGGGATCTGACACAAGCCATACCATGAAGTCGATGGTAGCCTGCTGATCTGCTTCGGATGCATTGGCATTAACTGCCCAGCAGTTTTCCGTTCCGCAGTTGAGACCTGCCTTTTCTTCGCCTGCAACACCGCAGTAATAAGGGATCATCGTTGCATTCGGAACATCTCCGGATACTGCCGCATATTCCCATGAACCGTTTACGAAGAATGCCGCCTTGCCTTCCTTGAACTCAGCTTCTGCGTCATGACCGCCGTTTGCAAGATCCTTGGGGTCGGTAAGACTGTTGTTGATGATAAGGTCATAAAGCATCTTGTAATTGTCCAGATATGCGCCGGTCAGTGATGCGGGGCATGACTCCCACTTTGATCCTGCTGCCTTTTCCTCGTAGAAGTACTCGAGGTTTGCAAGATGTCCCGTGAATCTCCAGGAAGAAGAGTCATCCATATCAGAAGACGAGAATGCATCAAATCCGAGAGATCCGGCATTTTTGTGTATATCCTCAGCAACAGTTTTGAGTCCGTCAAAATTTTTGATCTCATCCATGCTGTGTCCGGCCTTTTCGATCAGGTCGGGATTTGCAATGATACCATAGCATTCATAGCAGTAGCCGATTGAAACAAGCTTTCCGTCGCTGTCATACAGATTGTAGGCATCTGATGTAAGCTCGTCAGCTATCTTCGTGCCTGTAAGATCCATGGCATATTCACCCCAATCCTTAACACCTGCGGCATTTCCAATTACGAAAAGAGTAGGGGCTTCAGATTTGTCCATCTCGGACTGAAGGGTCTGATTGTATGTTCCGGAAGCGGCGGTTACTATCTTTACAGGAACACCGGTCGTCTCTGTATATTTCTTTCCGAGAGCCTGGATGGTCTCATCAAGCTCGGGCTTGAAATTGAGCCAGTAAACGGAGCCTTCGCCTGCCTTTGCCGAAGCAGCTGTGTCTGTGCTGTCTGCTTCCGAAGAATCTGCAGCTGCACTGCCTGTGTCCGTGCTGCCTGCTGCGCCGCCTGTTGCTGCTGCCTGTCCGCAGCCTGCCAGTAACGACATTGTCATTGCTGCACATAATAATGCGCTGAGTAATTTCTTTTTCATGATCTTCCTCCTTAATCCTTTATGAACGACACATATTTTTGGAAACGATTCCAATGAAGACACTATAGCATGGAATCGTTTCCAATGCAAGTGCTTTTTTTAAAAAGATCAAAAAACTATGTGGCGGCAGAGAGAGGAATTCTGATATTTTATATTAAGGTAAAAATTGCTCCAAAATCCTCTGTCAGGTAGGCCCGGGATTTAAGCCGGCGGCAAAGATACGGATGGACGGATAATAAAGGATCATTATGGTAAGAAAAAAGAAAAGCATTATTTAAGTCTTGTTTTATCCAAGCTAAATAACTTAACGGCTGTGTAGTGTAATCCTCCGTCTCTTTCACTGACATATCCCCTTCTTTTCAAGTCATCTTGAATATTGAATGAGGCTTCCCAAACGCCCTCATCATCCAAAGTTTTCTGGTGATTTGTGATAACACTGGTTAAAGCTCTTATTTCAGATATTGATTCCCGTGACCAGACCACTTCATATTCATGCATTAGCAGAAGCTCCCATATTGGATCTTGCCTGTCGACGGGATTCCCGGATTTGTCTTACCTCGTTTATTGCTTCTTCGTGGGAAAGAACTCTTCCGGCTTCTATATCTTCCAACCCCCTGTCCAACATCCTTAAAAGGTTAGGATCAGCTTCAGATGCATCCTGTATAATTATTCTTTCATCACATATTTTAGCCCTTCCTTTCAAGATAATTATATCAAATTGTTAAGAAATCTTAACTTTGACTGAGGATTTAAGGATAAATACTTGCATCCCTATACAGAAAAAAATAAAATTCAAGTGGGGAATTCCTACTTTCCTACTTATATGGAGGTACTCATTATGGATGCAAAGGCATTTGTAAATGACGCGCGGGTAATGTCAAAGGGACAGGTTACGATACCCAAAAACGTTCGAGAAGCACTCGGCATTGACACCGGTGACCGTGTTACTTTTATCGTAGAGGGAAACAAAGTCAGCGTTGTTAATTCTGCCGTATATGCCCTTATGAAAAATCAGGAACAAATGAATGGCAAAGCCGGAAAAGCCGGTCTTTTAAGTGAAGAGGATGTGGCTGAATGGATAACATCATCTCGTCGCAAGGAGAATTCTTGATGCGGGTGATGATAGATAATAATCAGTGTATTACGATGGATTATTGATTACCAAATTGATTACCAAGCGACTAAAAGAAGCGCGGGTTTCCCCTTTCTATGCGGTTTTCGCATGATTTTATTGACGAGTTCGAATCCCGTCTGTCGCTTAAAAAAGATGAGCGAAAGCTCATCTTTTTTTTGCAATGAGGGATTCGAACCCGCTCCGCGGCTTCGGTCTCCGCTCCGCTCCGGTCGGCGCTAAGCCGGGATTACGGTGCCAGAACCGCATAGCGGTTCTAAGCGGCACTCAAAATATGCCAAAGGGCATATTTTGCACTGGACCTCGAGCGCCCCGTCTGTCGCTTAAAAAAGATGAGCCAGGGCTCATCTGACTAATCGAAGCGTCAGACAGGTTTTCGATTATGAAACAGATACCGTAACCTTTCGTCTACAGAAAAGGATTTTTTTGACATTTTATATTGCACGCAATATAATAGCGTCAAAGAAAACAGGAAAAACTTTGTTTTAAGGAGGAAGCGACATGACTTATGCAGTAAGATATTATACCAAAACCGGAAATACAAAGAGGCTGGCGGAGGCCATGGCAAAGGAGCTGGGGGTTGAAGCTCTGCCCATCAGTGAGCCTGTGAATGAGCGGGTGGATTACCTTTTTCTGGGCAATTCATATTATGCCTTTAACATCGATCCTGAGGTGAGGACATTTGTGGCTTCGCTGGATAAGGATAAGATCGGAAAGATCGTTAATTTCGGCTCTGCCGCGATGCTGAATTCGACCTATAAAAAGGTGAAGCAGGAGGCGGACAAGGCCGGTATTGCCATGGATGAGAAGGAATTTCACTGCAGGGGTGAATTTAAGGGAATACATAAGGGCAGACCGGATGAAAGCGATATCGCTGCTGCTGTTGCCTTTACAAGGCAGTACAAGTGACCTCTATCTTTTCTTTCGGGAGACTCTGTGCAGATGCATTTTTAGGCTCGTTTCAGAGGATGCCCGGGAGGATGCAGGATCACGTTACTGTTCAGTCTTATTCACCCTTTATTATACTGATGTTGGGGTCAAAAGGTCTTTTGACCCCAACTGATGTCACGAATTGCTCCGTTGCTAAAGCAACTCTCGCAATTCTGAAACACTCACAATCCGCGCAATAGCGCTACTTGTTCGTGTTTCACGG